>OODN01001260.1_pt1 | contig 9613 bp, 9 predicted proteins | sample 1671651 | NCBI WGS metagenome assembly OODN01 (sample SAMN06348178, study PRJEB24527) | human gut metagenome | biome: human gut; feature: ankylosing spondylitis patient; material: feces | host: Homo sapiens | place: China | collected 2015-10 | reverse complement strand
TCTCATGACCAAAATCCCTTAACGTGAGTTTTCGTTCCACTGAGCGTCAGACCCCTGAGAGCAGAGATAGCGCTGATGTCCGGCGGTGCTTTTGCCGTTACGCACCACCCCGTCAGTAGCTGAACAGGAGGGACAGCTGATAGAAACAGAAGCCACTGGAGCACCTCAAAAACACCATCATACACTAAATCAGTAAGTTGGCAGCATCACCTCCCTGTTTAAAATCATAATTTGGTTGTTCTGTTCTTGAGTTATTAAGTAGAGTTCTTATCAGTGTTTGCCAAGCATGATTGATAAATTTATTTTCTGATTCTTTAAAATATCGTCTGATTAAAGCACATAAATCTTCGACACTTTTCTGACGAGCGCTAGCTGCCCAACGGCCCCCTTCGGTTTGCACCATTGAACGTTGTACACTGTCTCCTAACTGAGCGATAAATTTCTGTTCATCGTCAAGTTGCATGTTTTCATTTATGATTAATTCATACAAAGCAAGAAAAACAGCTTGATAGTAACGAGGACATTCTTGAGATGAAGATGCATTGCCCAGAATGTGTGATCTAAAGTTCAAATTATTTGCATCAAATAATTTTTGAATCATCTCATAAACGAAGAGGTAATTATTGACAATTTTATCTGCACCATTTGTCTGAATGTAATTCTCTAATTGAGTTCGTGTATGGATTGCATGACTCGTCGAACCTTCACCGTAAAATGTATCGAGCGATGTTGATCCTGATGTTGGCTTATCATCTAAAAATATATAGCCCAAGATATTTGCAACTAACTCTTCATCGTCAGAGTCTCTAATGCTAGGCCTACTAATGATATGATTTCTAATATAGAAATGATTGTCTATATTTATTCCATAATCGAGTCCATCATTGCAAATTGATATGTTATGTATTTTATTCAGTCCCATTATATCGCTATGTGTAGTATCTCCTCTTATAATTGTCGATATTTTCCTTACTAACTCTGAAAAATTACTAACGCACCCCGCACTTCGTAGTTCTTGTTTTGATAAAATTTTACCATTGGAATTTATGCGTCGAAACACTTCGTCAATGTGGTCCTCTGTTGAAGAGTATTCAGATATAGCAAATCTATAGCGAGCAATTAATGTAGAACTTTCGCGGGATAGCACTGGCTCTTTTTGTTGAAGTTTACCACTGTCTTTTAGTTGTTTTGTTAATGCAATGGCATCTAAATTAAAGTATTTACCATTTAATGAAAATCGCTGCTCAATAAAACTCATTAAAGCTTCTAGTCTTTGCATTCCATCAAGGATTTCTCTTTTGTTGTCAATGGAAACAAACAATAGCAAAGGGATAGGGTATTGCTGAGTCATTGATGAAATCAGTGCTGTTTTCTCTTCGAGGGACCATACTAATTTTCTTTGGTATCTTCGATTTATAATTAATTTATCATCCAGATACCACTCGTATAATTCTTCTGCTGTCTTGGAGTCAATATCTAAGTTTTCATTAGCCATTAGATGTATCTCGAGTATTTAGTTAAGAAACTGATAGGTCAGTATTTGCATCAATGTTCATTGAATTTGTATCCGAAGTCAATCTGATGTAGGAACTTCAAAACTGCGCAAAACACGCAAATACGCACAAGAAAGTAGGGCTGCGCTTGGAATTCGGAAAATAAACCACATCAAAACTACTTTTTAGCCAAATAACGTTTGGGAATCACCAGAATGGTGGGACAACAGCGGTTTTAGTGCCCTAAATCGTACGTTTTCATCCAGTTGCCCCTCAAACCCCATGTTCAAGTCAGAATAGTGGACAGGCGGCCAAGAACTTCGTTCATGATAGTCTCCGGAACCCGTTCGAGTCGTTTTCCGCCCCGTGCTTTCATATCAATTGTCCGGGGTTGATCGCAACGTACAACACCTGTGGTACGTATGCCAACACCATCCAACGACACCGCAAAGCCGGCAGTGCGGGCAAAATTGCCTCCGCTGGTTACGGGCACAACAACAGGCAGGCGGGTCACGCGATTAAAGGCCGCCGGTGTGACAATCAGCACCGGCCGCGTTCCCTGCTGCTCATGACCTGCGGTAGGATCAAGCGAGACAAGCCAGATTTCCCCTCTTTCCATGTCAGATTTCCTCCTGACCAGTCGCCGGTGCATCCAGCCATTCTCGTTCTTCAGCTGATATTTCAGCATTCGGATCACACTGTGCCAGTAGCTCAGCCAGTGAATATTGCGGGCGTCTGTACGGCTCAACAATCAGCCGGCCATTATCAATGACCATGCCAACTTCATTATCTGTGCCCAGAGACAGCGCATTCAGCAGTGCCGGTGGGACGGTCAGCATAACTGAGCCGCCAACCCTCTTCAGTCGGGTGGTATGCATTCTTCACCTCCATAAAAGTTATATTTAAATATAACATCCACTAAAAAAACACACCAGGCTTTAACGCACAATGTTTAATAAAAATATAACTTTCAACCAAACAGTAAACCCAGCGTGGTTGCTTCCATATGCAGCAATACCGGCAGCAGCAGGCCACCACTTCTGATCCTGGCCACTGATGTAATCAACCCCACCAGGAACAGTTCTGCCAGTGTCAGCAGGTTCTGATACTGGCTGTGCGCGGCGACGAACAACAACGACGTTATCAGCGCCCCCAGCCACATCGTCCAGCAGTACCGTGAACGGAAGACGTTCAGCATAATCCCCCGGAACAGCGTTTCCTCATTCAACGGGGCAAGGATAAAGATGGTCAGCAACGTCAGGATCACGTCAGGTATGGACTTATCGGCAAAAAGTTTCGTCATAAATGGCTCAGCAGGCAGAGCCAGCGCCTTACCGAGCAGAAATACACCGACATACACCACGGCCATCGCACCGACCAGCCACGGTACGCCAACGTTGCGCAGCTGACCAACGACCGGTAGCGGAGCTATCCAACGGCGGTATACCAGGAAAACACACAGCAGGTACATCAGAACAGTACCATGACTGAAGAACAAATAGTTTTTTCCTGATCCATAAAGCAGAACGGCCTGCTCCATGACAAATCTGGCTCCCCAACTAATGCCCCATGCAGCCAGCATAACCAGCATAAACTGCAGATATTGATTACGTGTTTGAATCATTGCATCGCCTGTAAATTTTTAACTTGTCCTATTTTTGTCATTACCACGTATATACACATGTATAACAATTCAGATATCGTTACCAGGATATGCCGCATCAGCGGCATGGAAGGCGGCACTCTGTTGTTTCATATGATACAGGAGTAAAACCGCCGAAGCCCGGCGTAAGCCGGTACTGATTGATAGATTTCACCTTACCCATCCCCAGCCCTGCCAGACCATACCCGCTTTCAGCCATGAGAGAGCTTCTGTGCGCGGTCGGAGTGGTCCCGACGAGGGTTTACCCGAAGTCGGGGCGTATCTCCGCGTTAGCGGGCCGTGAGGGCCGCTTACGAGCGTGTACTGAGAACTTCCAGCGAGAAGACTGACAGCGATGAAGATGTAGTTACAACATTCATAATTAAAAGCGACTCTGTTCCGGCCCGAAGGGCCGGGGCGGGGCCGCTTTTCAGTTATGAGGGAGGGGCTTTGTGGTTTCAGTTCTGCGCTGGACCGGGGTTTTTCTGGTGGTTGTGTCTGAGTGTTGTAACTAAAGTGGCTCCGGTAGGGGCCCGCCGCTTGCGGTGGGAGGTGCATATCTGTCTGTCCACAGGACAGGCAATGAACAGGTTTTCTTTTTAAATGAATGTAATTAAGTAGTTTAAAGGAGATATAAACAGGTGTTTAAAAGATACATTGCACCCTGTAACGCTGGCGGCTGGCGCTTTATGACATGAACGGTTGTAACCTTATGGGGAAGTCCCTTGCAGTTTAATGTGGATAAGCAAAATTCCCCGTCTGTGAGGCGTGTTTTGTATCAAAAACAGAGAGAACCGGATGCATCTGAAAGTGGATGATGAGGTTGTTTTTTGTATGTGGTGCTGTTTTTTTCTGTACTGGCGGGCTTCAGACGTGCGGATTCCTCCGGCGCAGGCCGGATTATTCTGAGGAGGTCACTTTCAGGGGGAAGCGGTGGCCAGCCGGCTGTAATTGCGGTTACGTGACAGAATCATGCGCTCCTTCACACGACGCTCCACTTCACGTTTTACCGCCTCACGACTGGCAGAGAAGCGCCCTTCCGAGATTTCACGCGTCAGCTGCCGTTTCACCAGGGTGACGATATCCTGACGTTCCCTGTTCGCATCACGACGCGCACGGGCACGTTTTATTCCACGGGACTTAAGCTCTGTCTGGTAACTGCAGAAACGCTCACGCACAAAACGCCAGGCTTTCGCTATCAGCTCATCCATACCCAGGGTATCCAGCCCCTGCTTTTTGCGCTGTCTGTTTTCCCATTCCACACGGCTGCGGCGTGCGGAAGCCACCGCCTCTTCTGAGATATCGAGAGCGGCAAACAGCGCCGGTGTGAACGTGATATCGGTCGGAATGTAGCACCCGATAAGCGGGTCATATTCCGTCTGGTAGGTAATCAGTCCCAGCTCTGACAGGAACGTCAGGGCCCGGGTGGCTCGGGTGATGGAGAGTTTTCCTGCACCGGACTCTGTCGCCAGTCCGCACTCAATGGCCAGTGTGGTGATGGAACACTGGACGCGGTTGGCCAGCGGGTCATAGTGGAAACACAGCCCCTGCAGGAGCGCATCAATAGCCCGTCGACGCAGCACCGGTGGCATGCGTCGACGCAGACCACGCGAACGGGCATGCGCCACATGAATAGCGAAATCAAAACGGGAGCTGAAGCCCACCGCTTTTTCCATCAGTTTTTCGCAGAACTTCAACGTTCCGGCACCTTCACGGGGTGTGAACACCGGATTCGGGTTCTTTACCTGGCGGTAATACGTTTGGTGAAGATCAGTCACACCATCCTGCACTTATGTTGCACAGAAGGAGTGAGCACAGAAAGAAGTCTTGAACTTTTCCGGTCATATAACTATACTCCCCGCATAGAGCAACAGCTTCTATGCAGTTTCTTGTTAGCCCCGGTAATCTTCTCTTAGTCGCCAAACCTGGTGAAGATTATCGGGGTTTTTGCTTTTCTGGCTCCTGTAGATCCACATCAGAACCAGTTCCCTGCCACCTTACGGCGTGGCCAGCTGCGTATTTTCATGAAAGGAGATCACTCAATAACTTCCATCGAGATCGGGTAATAACATTTGAACAGATCGCTGAATAACATCGATGGAGATCACTTTTGACTCATTTTGTTATTCAGTGATCTCCATCAATGTTATTGGAACTTCACAGGTGTGTTGATCTGTATCTTTTGCCATTCCGGTAAAGGATACCTATGCCAACAGTTCCAATTTCTATGAGAAAACTTAAAGAAATTCTTAGGCTTAAATACGGTGTTGGACTCAGCCATCGACAAATTGGTCGTAGTCTTGCAATCTCCCCTTCCGTTGTATCCAGATATGCTAATCGGGCGGCTCAACTTGGCATAAAGCAGTGGCCCTTACCTACAGGATGGGATGATACAAAACTAAAACATGCGTTCCTTCAGACCCAGGTTAAGATGAAGAAGCACTCTCTGCCTGACTGGGCTACAGTACACCGGGAACTGCGTAATAAATGCGTGACGCTGCAGCTACTCTGGGAAGAATACTGTGAGCGTAATCCAGGCGGTTTTTACAGCTATAACCATTACTGCCGGATGTACCGTGAATGGCTCAAAACCACTTCACCATCAATGCGTCAGGTACATAAAGCTGGCGAAAAACTTTTCGTTGATTACTGTGGACCTACCGTTGGCGTTACCGACCCTGAGACCGGAGAAATAAGAACTGCTCAGGTCATCGTAGCTGTTCTCGGGGCATCAAGTTACACATGGGCAGAGGCCACCTGGTCTCAGCAGCTTGAAGACTGGGTGATGAGTCATGTTCGCTGCTTCCAGTGGTTGGGTGGCGTTCCTGAACTTGTTGTTCCGGACAATCTGAAAAGCGCCACATCCAGGGCATGTAAGTATGATCCTGACGTTAACCCTACCTACCAGCAGATGCTTGAGCATTATAATGTCGCAGTTTTGCCTGCGCGGCCACGTAAACCGAAAGATAAAGCCAAAGCTGAAGTTGGCGTTCAGGTTGTTGAACGCTGGATCATGGCCCGAATCAGGCATGAGATCTTCTACAGCCTTGCATCGCTTAATCAGCGCATTCGGGAGTTGCTGGAAAGACTGAATAACAAAATAATGCAGAAGTTGGGTTATTCACGTGCAGAACTCTTCATCCAGCTTGATAAACCCGCACTGAAGCCTCTTCCTGAAGCCAGTTACAGTTACACCCTGGTGAAGAAAGTCAGAGTTCATGCCGATTACCACGTGGAAATCGACAAACATTACTACTCGGTTCCATGTTCGCTGTTAGGCCAGCAACTGGAAGCATGGATCTCCGGAGAACTGGTAAGACTCTTCAATCAGGGGCAGGAGGTTGCTGTGCACCCGCGCAAGCGTACTTATGGCTACAGTACCCGCAACGAGCACATGCCTGAAGCTCATCGACAGCATGCCACCTGGACGCCAGAGCGTCTTCTGGAATGGGCGGGGCACATAGGCAGTGAAACTCATAGTTATGTGCTTCATATACTGAACTCTCGTCCACATCCGGAACAAAGCTATCGCTTCTGCCTTGGACTCCTGAACCTTCATAAAAAATACAGTAAAGCCAGACTTAATGCAGCATGTGCAAGAGCTCTGGAAACAAAGGTATGGCGTCTGTCAGGTATTAAATCGATCCTGGAAAAAGGTCTGGATAAACAACCTGTTCAGGATCCAAAACCAGATCTGTTATCCACGATGGAACACGAAAACGTACGCGGCAGTGAGTATTACCACTGATACGGGATCCAATGATGAATCATCTTTACGAACAACTGACCGCACTTAAACTCACCGGCTTCCGTGATGCGCTTAAAAAGCAACTTGCTCAACCGGGCACATACCAGGAGCTGGGCTTCGAAGAACGCCTGTCATTACTGACAGCAGAAGAACTAACCTGCCGTGAAAACAGGAAGGCAGAGCGTCTGATCAAACATGCACGGTTCAGACTTAATGCTGAGTTATCAAAGCTGGATTATCGTAACAATAGAGGGCTGGACAGGGCCCTCATCCGTTCACTCAGTCAGGGAAACTGGTTAACCCTGAAACAAAATATTTTACTGACCGGGGCCACCGGCAGCGGTAAAACGTTCCTGGCATGTGCACTTGGTCATAATGCCTGCCGACAGGGATACAAGGTCTACTATTATCGCCTTAAAGCGCTGATGGAACAGTGCTATCAGGGGCATGCTGATGGAAGATACAGCAAACTTTTGACCAGGCTGAATAATAGCGATCTGCTGCTTCTGGATGACTGGGGGCTGGAACCTCTCTCATCAGAACAGCGTAGCGACCTGCTGGAAATAGTGGATCTGATGTACCAACGAGGCTCAATCATCGTAGTGAGCCAGTTGCCGGTGGAAAACTGGTACAAAATGATCGGAGACTCCACACATGCGGATGCCATCCTAGATCGACTGGTTCATGGCAGTATCAAGATCGAACTTAAAGGAGAATCAATGCGGAAAATACAATCTCCGTTGACCGAAGGAGATCAGTGAAGGTAATTTAAAAACGGTTCTGTGAAAGTGACACGAACCGATCTCCATCGATGTTACTCACCGATCTCCTTCACGGTAATACGCAGCCAGCCACAAAATTCCTTAAACGATCAGTAATCTAGCACTAATCTTCTGAACACTCAGAATGTAAGCCCATCATCACATGCATCGTTTTTGCGCTTCACTTTTTATCAGTGCGGTCAGAACTTCAGCCTGGGTCAGGCCATCTTCATTACACATTTGCATGAGCATGGCCTTATACTTTGGTTCGAGAAATACTTTTACTTCCTTGAACGAAGCTCTTTTACGGGCCACTGATAATCTTTGTTTCTCTGCATCAGAAAGCGGATTCCCCTTTCTGTATGCTCGTTTTGCGCCAGATGAGGAAGTCACTGTATTTTCTGTCTGCGACATCTCGCCTCCTCAATACTTAAACAGGGATCGTTTCGCAGAGAATACTACAGTTTTTTGAAATCAGCGACTTGAAAGTTGTGACGATGATCTGTGTTGGCGCACAAATCATGTCTGATTACGACCGTTTAATGTAATTTTGATAATAAAATGACTGAAAAGTAGGAAATGCTTTAACCAGGGTACCGGCCCCGGGCGGGACCGGCAGTTTCTAGCATTTCGGGTGTCTGCCCCTGAAATACCTCACACTTCCGGAAAGCGGGGACTTCCGTCCCCGCCCGGCAGCTTACTTCCGTGCTTCAGGCCAGAGTTACCTGCACCACTGTATTTCCCCTGTGAATATTCAGTTCACATAACTGTTCCCTGAATATCAGTGAAAAACACAACACCGTGGCGCACACGGCAAGCAACCCGATAAGGGTATATTTCGTCATAAACTTTGACATCTTTGCAAAGAAGAGGCTACAATCAGTAGTGCTAAAGTGCATCATGCAGACCTCACGAGTTAATGGATTAACGAGTGGGGTCTTCGCATTTCTGAAACCTGCGTCTTATTCAGCCATTCTTCGGTCATCTGCAGCAGTTTTCTTGCATCGTGACTTCTGAGCAACGGAATGCCAGCCTGCCTCAGAACCTCTTCCAGAAGAGTATCCCAGCATCTGCGTTCCGAACGTAAATGACTGTCATCAGCCAGCTATACTGCTGCAACAATACTGAACGAACGCCGTTCAACGATAACCACATCGACATGCACTGAGATACCATCCTGAATAACAGCCACCACTGGCGCGATCAGATATTAGTTGTCTGGAGATTCAGGGGACAACCTAACTTGAGCCCGCTATAGCGCGAAGCCGAAAATTATTGTTCGTATGCTCCCGCTGGTCCAGAATGGGAATTTCCTCTGGCTGATGTTGAACTGTCATGGAGAATTGAAACTTGTTTAAGACTTTGGCAGCCTACTGTTTTTAATACACCCAATAAGGTATGAAGATGAAACTAGGGAAGTTAATACCGCCATGAAAAGATAAATAATACCCGTGGAATATATTTCCTCATGTTACTCTCCATATCAAATAAATGGCACCTGTATTTCAGACATCCTGAATATTACAGCACACATTGAACAACACCTTATTTTGTGAAATTAATCACAAAATATAAAATCTCGACTTAATACGGAAAAAAATCTGTGCTACTCAGAACTGTCCGGTCATACTTCCCGACCGGATATTAAAAAAAGCAAATCTCATAAACTTCTTTCAGCCTTCTGACTCCTGGAGTAATGAAGGCTGCTTTTTTCGTTACCCCCTTCCCCGGCAACGCCGGTGGCAGTGTGCAGCCCTTTTTCGGGCAAACTGCTGCCAGTCTGTCCGGGGCGCAACACCGGCAGCCCGTCGCCATGCTTCTGCCGCTTCCATCCTGCGTCCACTGACCTCCAGAATAACGGCCCGGCTTCCGGCACGCTGCCAGCACCAGACCTGACCGTTCCGTGAACTGTTTGTAAGCGTCAACGGAGCACCGTATTGACGCTTATTTATTGGTGAGTACTACGTTC
>OODN01001257.1_pt1 | contig 9641 bp, 6 predicted proteins | sample 1671651 | NCBI WGS metagenome assembly OODN01 (sample SAMN06348178, study PRJEB24527) | human gut metagenome | biome: human gut; feature: ankylosing spondylitis patient; material: feces | host: Homo sapiens | place: China | collected 2015-10 | reverse complement strand
CCGAGCGCGAGCGCATCGCCGCCGAGAAGGCACGCGAGGAGGAGCGCCGCCAGTTTGCCGCAGCCCAGGCTGCCGAGGAGGCTGCCCGCGCCGAGGCCGAGGCCAAGAAGAAGGCCGAGCAGGAGCGCCTTGCTCGCGAGAAGGAGGAGGCTGCCCGCGAGGCCCAGCGCCGCGCCGTTCCCGCTTCCGACTCCGGTTCGCGCTTCCGTTCGCTGCTCGACCAGATCGCCGCACAGGAGACCGTGCTCAAGGAGAAGAAGGACGCCGAGGACAAGGCCAAGGCCGAGCGCGCCGCCGAGCGCGGTAACCGTCGTGGCGGCAACAACGACCGCCGCGGTGGCCGTCGCAACGATCGTAACGCCTCCGACAACAACTCCGAGCGCAACGCCTCCGAGAGCCGTCCGCACAGCCATCGCACCAACGCCAGCAACAACGTCGCTGCTGGCATGGACTTCCCCAACCCTGATAAGCAGGGCAAGGGCAAGAAGCGCAAGGGCGGTCACAACAACGAAGAGGACCACTACAGCCGCATGGCTCGCGAGGCCGAGGAGTACAGCCGCGAGAAGGTGCTCGAGGAGGCTCGTGCTGCCGTCGAGGAGGCCTCTCGCGAGTCCACCGGTCGCCGCAAGAAGCGCAAGGAGAAGCGCGAGCGCGAGGCTGCCAAGGCTCAGGAGGAGCGCAAGATTGAGGAGGCATTGGCCCAGGGCGTGAACCCCGAGGAGCTCGACGCCATCAAGGTCTCCCAGGGCGTTACCGTCCAGGAGCTTGCCGAGGCTCTCGACGTTCCGGCCAACGACATCATCAAGCGCCTGTTCCTGCTGGGTACGCCGCTCACCATGACGCAGTCCATGTCCGACGACCTCGTCGAGCTCGTTGCCGACGACCTGGGCCGTCAGATCAAGATCATCACCCCCGAGGAGGAGAACACCTTCTCGTTCTACGACGATCCCGCCGACCTTAAGCCGCGTGCCCCGGTCGTCACCGTCATGGGCCACGTCGACCACGGCAAGACGAGCCTCCTCGACGCCATCCGTCACACCGGTGTCGCTGCCGGCGAGGCGGGCGGCATTACGCAGGCCATCGGTGCTTCGCAGGTCATGATCAACGACCGCAAGATCACCTTCATCGATACCCCCGGTCACGCCACCTTTACGGCTATGCGTGCCCGTGGCGCCAAGGTGACCGACATCGTCATTCTGATCGTGGCTGCCGACGACGGTGTCATGCCCCAGACGGTCGAGTCGATCAACCACGCCAAGGCCGCCGGCGTACCCATCGTCGTTGCCGTCAACAAGATCGATAAGCCCGGCGCCAACCCCGACCGTGTGCGTCAGGAGCTCACCGAGTACGGCGTCATCCCCGAGGAGTGGGGCGGACAGAACATGTTCGTCAACATCTCGGCCAAGCAGAAGATCGGTATCGACGATCTGCTCGAGACCGTGCTGCTCCAGGCAGATGTGCTCGAGCTCAAGGCCAACCCGGACACCTTTGCCTCCGGCAACGTCCTCGAGGCCAAGCTCGACAAGGGCCGCGGCTCGGTCGCTACTGTGCTCGTGACCCGAGGTACCCTGCACGTGGGCGATACGCTGGTCGCCGGCCTCACCTACGGCCGCGTCCGCGCCATGCTCGACCCCAAGGGCCGCGCCGTCACCGAGGCCGGTCCCTCCGACGCCGTTGAGATCCTGGGCCTGCAGTCCGTGCCCAACGCCGGTGACGAGTTCCGTGTGTTCGAGGACGAGCGCGAGGCTCGCGCCCTTGCCGACGAGCGTTCGCTCAAGGCCCGTATCGAGGAGCAGAGCCGCGTCAAGCACGTCACGCTCGAGAACCTCTTCGAGACCATTGCCGACGCCGAGGTCAAGGAGCTCAACCTGATCATCAAGGCCGACGTCCAGGGTTCCATCGAGGCCCTTCAGGATTCGCTCGACAAGATGGATCAGTCCGAGGTCCGCATCAACACGATCCACTCCGCCGTTGGTGCCATCAACGAGACCGACGTCGTCCTGGCCGACGCCTCCAACGCCATCATCATCGGCTTTGGCGTCCGTCCCGACGGTAAGGCCCGCTCCGCCGCCGAGCGTGAGGGCGTCGAGATCCGTTGCTACGACGTCATCTACAAGTGCCTCGAGGAACTCGACGCTGCCCGTATCGGCATGCTCAAGCCCACCGAGGTCGAGGTCTCCACGGGTACCGCGACCGTCCTGGACACCTTCAAGGTGCCCAAAGTCGGTATCGCCGCCGGTGTCCGCGTCGAAGAGGGCGAGATCGCCGCGACCGATTCCGTGCGCCTGGTGCGCGACGGCATCGTGGTCTTCAACGGCAAGATCGCCTCGATGCGTCACTACAAGGACGAGGCCAAGAGCCTCAAGAGCGGTTCCGAGGGCGGCATTGGCCTGGAGAACTTCCAGGACATCAAGCCCGGCGACCAGATCGAGGGTTACCGCATCGACCAGGTTGCCCGTACCGAGTAGGGGGTAGCGCTATGAAGCAAACGCAGGCAACCCGCCGTCTGGGCGAGCAGCTTCGCGAGAAGCTCGGTTATATCCTGCTCTTTGAGGTTTCCGATCCGCGTCTCGACCTGGTTACTTTGACCGCGGTCGAGGTCGCGGTGGACCGTTCGTTCGCGCGTGTGTTCGTGTCGTGCGATGCGAGCCGCTACGACGAGGTCATGGAGGCGCTCGCAAGCGCTAAGGGCCGTATTCGCAGCCTGTTGGCTCGCTCGCTCGATTGGCGTGTTACGCCCGAGCTCGATTTTCGCATCGATCGCTCGACCGATGAGGCCGAGCGCATCACGCGTGCGCTGGAAAACGTTCCCGCCACGCTTGCGATCGAAAAGGACGAGGACGGCTATCCGATAGCGGATGCCGCCCAGGAGGCAGCTTTAGATGACTAATTCCGCCGACCTCGCCTCGTGCGAGTCTGCAGATATTCAGCGACGCATCCTCGAGCTCATCGAGGGTGCGTCCTCCATTGCGATTTCGGGACACACTTCTCCCGATGGCGACGCCCTGGGCTCCGTGTTGGGTCTGGGCCTCTCGCTTATGAAGTTTTTCCCTAACAAGGACATTGCCCTGCTGCTGGCAGACGATGATCCGGTTCCGCGCATCTACCGCTTTATGGAAGGCTCCGATCGCCTGGTACCGGCATCTGCGTATGCCGGCAATCCTGACCTGTTCATCTCGGTGGACGTGCCGGTCGTCGAGCGTCTCAATAATTCCGCCGAGGTGCTTCGTCGCTCCAAGCATGTGGTGTGCTTCGATCACCATCCGGCGCGCGAGGAGTTTGCCGAGCTCAGCCTGAGGCGCGTCGAAGCTGCAGCCTGCGCCATGATCATCGACCGCTTCTTGGACAATTGCGGCATTGTCGCACGTGATGGCGTTGCGACCTGCCTGCTGTGTGGCTTGGTTACCGATACCGGCCGTTTTCAGTACCAAAACGCCGATGCAGCCGCGTTCCATGCAGCCTCGCGTCTGGTTGCCCACGGTGCCGATCCGGCGCGCGTTGCACTCGAGGTTTACCAGAGCATGCGCGTTGAGTTTTTGCACCTCAAGTCCATCGTTATGGGCCGCATTAAGACGGTGGCCCACGGGCGCGTCGCGTATAGCTACGCGTACCAGAGTGACCTTGAGGCGTGCGGTGTCACCTCGGATGAGTGCGACGGTCTGGTTGACGTGGTGCGCTCGGTGATGGGCGTCGAGGTCTGCCTGTTCCTGAAGGGCATTGAGGGCGATACCAAGGTGCGCGGCAACCTGCGCTCCAAGGGTGACCTCAACGTGTCCGAGATCGCTGCTGCCTTTGGCGGAGGCGGACATCCCGCTGCCGCCGGTTTCTCCAACAACGGAACGATTCTCGAGACGCTCACCGTGGCACTTCCCATGCTGGCCGAACTGGTAGGGGAGGATCCCGCTTCGGTGACCGTCGAGCTTTAACTTTTTGGATGGTACATGGCTCGTCGTACGCCTTCTCAACTGAATATGCTGCTCGCCGTCGATAAGCCGGTGGGCTGCACGTCCCACGATGTGGTTTCGCAATGCCGGCGCGCCCTCCATGAGCGACGCGTCGGCCATGCCGGCACGCTCGACCCCATGGCATCGGGTGTCATGGTGGTGGGTGTGGGCCAGGCCACCCGTCTGCTGGGCATGCTCACGCTCGATACCAAAAGCTATGTCGCCGACATCTCGTTTGGCGCCGAGACCAATACCGATGATGCGGAGGGCGAGGCGGTCCGCACGGTGGCTGTTGCCAACGAGCTCCGCGATCCTGCCTATGCCCGTGAGCGCTTGGCCGCCATGCTGGGTCCGCAGATGCAGGTGCCGCCGGCGTTTTCGGCTATCTCGGTCAATGGCGTTCGCGCCTACAAGTCTGCTCGCGAGGGCAATGCGGTGGACCTACCTCCGCGCCCCGTCGAGGTCTATGCCGCCGACCTGATCGCCGTGGGAGGCGAAGGTGATACGTGTGTGTGGACCGTGGCGTTCTCAGTGAGCAAGGGTACCTATATCCGTGCGCTCGCTCGCGATTTGGGCCGCGCCTGCGAGAGCGCCGCGCACATTTCCGCGCTGCGCCGCACGGCCTCCGGTGTTGTTTCCATTGGCGCTTGTCATGCGGTCGAGGAGCTTTCTCCTGAGTCCGCGGCTGGCTTTGCCCTGGATCCCATTGCGGCCTTGGGCGCCACGCGTGTTGACTTGCCGGGCAATCTTGCCGACGACCTGCTCTGCGGCCGACGCATTCCCGTTGAGCGTGCGCTTGCCGATTTCGATGCCTCGAAGGCGCCTTTTGCGTTGGTGCTCGATGGGGGACTCAAGGCGCTTGCCCGCATTGAGAGTGGCCGCTTTGTCATGGAGCACGTGTTTCCGCAGGCAATCGGCGGTGTTCGATGATGTTGTCCGCTCGTGAGCTCGCGCGTATCTTTTTCGAGGGCGAGTCGGACGAGCCCCGCATCGTCACTGCCGATGCGTTTGATGAGTGCGAGCACTTGGGTGCTGCATCGATTGCCATCGGCGTGTTCGATGGTGTGCACCGTGGACACCAGGAACTCATCGAAGCGCTTGTCCGTGATGCCCGTGCCCATGACTGCAAGGCTGTCGTGGTCACTTTCGATCCCGACCCGGACGTTGTGGTGAGTCCTTCGCCCGCTCAAAAATTGATGACGACGGCCGACCGTCTACATGCCTTGGCTCAGACCGGGGTCGATGCGGTGGTGGCCGTTCCCTTTACGCCTGAGGTTGCGGCACTCGACCATGTCGGTTTTTTCGCACTGCTATCACGCGTGGTCTGCATTCGTTCGATTCGCGTTGGCAGCGACTTTAGGCTGGGTCGTGGCGGTGCTTCTGGTGTTGACGAGATGCGCGCCTGGGGTTCCGAGCACGGCGTTGACGTGTATGGTCACGACCTGCTTTGCGAGGGCGGTGAGGCCATTTGCGCCACCCGCATTCGTCATGAGCTGGGACAGGGCCATGTGGAGCTTGCTGCTGAGTTGCTCGGCCGCCAGTATATGGTGCGTGGCAGTGTTGTTCGCGGCCGTCACGAGGGTTCTGGCATGGGCTTTCCCACGGCAAACCTGCAGGTTCCCGACGGCATTCAGGTGCCTGCCGATGGCGTGTATGAGGGTCTGGTGCTGGTCGATGACACCGCGTGGCCTGCTGCCGTTAACGTCGGCCTGCCGCCGACGTATGCCGACGACGCCGCTTCATCGCATCTCGAGGCTAACTTAATTGGTTATACGGGCGACCTGTACGGCGCTTCCGTTTCGCTGGCGTTTACGCGCTGGCTGCGTCCCTCGCGTGTGTTCGATTCGCTGGATGAGTTGATTGCGACCGTCGAGGGTAACATCGAGGACATTCGTCACAACTTGGGTGAGCAGGGGGTGGGCATCCGTGATTAGCGATGAGGAAAAAGACCAGGTACGCGCTGCGTCCGACCTAGTTGCTATCGTGCAGGAAACGGTTGAGCTCAAGCCCCGCGGCCATGAGTTTTGGGGTTGCTGCCCCTTTCATGGCGAAAAGACGCCGTCCTTCCACATTATCCCTGCCACACAGGTGTGGCATTGCTTTGGCTGCGGCGAGGGTGGCGACGTCTTCACCTATATCATGAAGCGCGAGAACTTGAGCTTTCCCGAGTCAATCCGATATTTGGCCGATCGCGCGGGTATTGAGCTGCATGACACCGGAGATCGCCGCGAACGCGGTACCAAGCGTGCCCGCATCTACGATCTGTGCGCCGAGACCGCCCAGTTCTACCACACCATGCTTATGCGCGGTAAGGACGGCCGTCCACGCGAGTACTTTGCCAGCCGCGGCATGGGTGGCGACGTCTGCCGTCGCTACTGCCTGGGCTTTGCACCGGGCCGCAACGCGCTGGTGTCGTACCTGTCCCAGGCGGGTTTTACCCCGCAGGAGATGATCGACGCCAACGTTGCCGTGAGCCGCGGGCGCGGGCAGCTTGCCGACCGCTTCTACGACCGCGTGATGTTCCCCATCTTTGACGAGCAGGGTCACAACATTGCCTTTGGCGGGCGCATCATGGGTGACGGCCAACCCAAGTACCTCAATACCGCCGAGACGAGTGTGTTTCATAAAAAGCGAAACCTCTATGGCTTTAATTGGGCCAAGGAGTTTATCGTCGCGCAGGATACGGCCATCGTGGTGGAGGGCTATACCGATTGCATCGCCTGCTGGGAGGCGGGGATCAAAAACGTTGTCGCCACGCTGGGCACCGCGCTCACGGAGCATCACGTCAAGACGCTCACCCGCTTTGCCAAGCGTATCGTGTATATGTTCGATGGCGATGCCGCGGGCCAGAAGGCCGCCCGTCGCGCGATTCAATTTATCGAGCAGGATTCGATGGACCTGCGCTGCGTGGTGCTGCCCGACGGCAACGACCCCATGGAGTTCATCACAGCGCATGGTGGACAGGAGCTTCAGGCGCGCATCGACGCTGCCGAGCCGCTCATGGACTTTGTCTACCGTTCGCTGCAGGAGTCGAGTGACATCACCACGCCGGGCGGTCGTGCCAAGGCGCTGGAAGATGCGCTGACGCTTATTTATCCGCTGCGCGATAGCTATATGATCGACACATACTTTATCCAGATTGCCGATCTGCTGGGTTTGGATCTGGAGACGGTTCGCGCGAGTTCGGGTCGCGTGTTTCGCGATGTCGCCAAGCGCGAAGATGCGGAACGACGTCGTGAGCAGAACTATGAACGCCAGCGGGCGCAAGCCGAGCGCTCTGGTAGCGCGGGCGGTCGGACGTCTGGTTCGCAGGGGGCATCTCGCGGTGCTTGGGCATCGGGCGCGACGCCGCCGGTGTCCGCGCCGGTCGAAGAAGAGCCGTATGACTACGTCCCGCTCGATGCCTACGGTGCCGCGCCCGTGGAGGTCGTCGACGACCTGCCGCCGATCGATGTGCCTGATGGTATGGGTGCTGTGCCTGTGACTGATGGTTCGGGCGCTCCGGCTGCGGCGGCGCCGATGGTTCTTACTGATCTTGAGCGCAAGTCCTTGGCAGGGGAGCGCGAGCTGCTGACCATGCTCACGAGCTACCCCGACCTGTTCCGCACGTATGCCGACCGCATCTGCTCCATCGAGTGGGTTGACCCACGTCACGAGTCTATCGCATGGGCCGTGCTGGCAACGCCGCCGGGAACCGATCCGGCAGCCTGCATGGATGCGGCGCGCTCGGTGTGTCCCGAGGCGGCAACGCTTGTGAGTGCCGGGCGCATCTCGGCGACGAGCAAGCACCCCACCGAGACGAATATCGTTTTTATGCTCGATACGCTCGAGCTCTACACCATCAAGCGGCGCATGCGTGCCGCACAGGCCAAGCTGCGCCAGGACCGTTCGCTCGACGATGAGGCCCGTCGCGCGCTGACCGTGCAGGCCGCGCAGGATTCGCAGCGTCAACGTGAACTGCAAAAGTCGATCGGCGGCGTGGCGGACCCGTTCCGTTTGATTGGTCTGGAGGCCGCAGGCACCGAACAGGCCTAGATGTTGTGGTCAACCAGCGTATTCTCGCCTATATCCAGTCCTCTTTTTGGGTATAGACGTCTATGTGTGTGCTAAAGTATTGAGTCCTGTGGACTATGAAGGGAGAATCTGTGCCAAAAAAGACTGAGAGCACGGGTACTGGGCTGGAATCCTACGTTGCAAAGCTCATGGGCAACGGCTCAAACAGGACTTCGGTAACCGAGGACGAGATTCAGGTCGCCCTGAAGGATATCGATGTTTCTGACGAGCAGCTCACCGCGGTGTATTCCGCGCTGCGCAACAGCGGCATCCAGATTATCTCCGCGAGCGGTAACGACGACGCCCCCATGGACGTCGACGATGACGATAACGATACCGATACCGACGATTTCGATGACGACGACGAGCACGATTCCGGCTCGCTCGACGATCATGAGCTCAAGATGGCCCGTCAGGCCGACGCCGAGATGGGTTCTTCCAAGAGCAAGAAGAAGCGCACCGTGCGCACGTCCCGTTCACGCTCGCGCGTGCGTGGCATCGATGCCTCCACGGTGATGCTGACCGGCGATCCGGTTCGTATGTACCTCAAGGAGATCGGCAAGGTCGACCTGCTAACCGCCTCCGAAGAGGTCGATCTGGCCATGAAGATCGAGGCCGGTCTCGAGGCCACCGAGAAGCTCGAGGCTGCCGATGCCGGTGAGCTCGAGCTCACGCGTGCCGAGATGCGTCGTCTCACGCGCATTGAGAACGTGGGCCTCGAAGCCAAGCAGGCACTCATCAGCGCCAATCTGCGTCTGGTAGTCTCCATCGCCAAGCGCTACGTCGGCCGCGGTATGCTGTTCCTGGACCTGATCCAGGAGGGCAACCTCGGTCTGATCCGCGCCGTCGAGAAGTTCGACTACCAGAAGGGCTTCAAGTTCTCCACGTATGCCACGTGGTGGATCCGTCAGGCCATCACGCGCGCTATCGCCGACCAGGCCCGTACCATCCGTATTCCCGTGCACATGGTCGAGACCATCAACAAGCTTGTCCGCGTGCAGCGCCAGCTCCTTCAGGACCTGGGCCGCGACCCGACCCCCGAGGAGATCGGTGCCGAGATGGACATGAGCGCCGACCGTGTCCGCGAGATCCAGAAGATCTCGCAGGAGCCCGTGTCGCTCGAGACCCCCATCGGCGAGGAAGAGGATTCCCAGCTGGGCGACTTCATCGAGGACTCCCAGGCCATCGTTCCGCCCGATGCCGCCAGCTTCTCCATGCTTCAGGAGCAGCTCACCCAGGTGCTCGACTCGCTTGCCGATCGCGAGCGCAAGGTTATCGAGCTACGCTTTGGCCTTGTCGACGGGCATCCCCGCACGCTCGAGGAAGTCGGCCGCGAGTTTGGCGTCACGCGCGAGCGTATCCGCCAGATCGAGTCCAAGACCTTGGCCAAGCTCCGCCACCCGAGCCGCAGCAGCAAGCTCAAAGACTATATCGAAAGCTAGTCAAGCAAGAAGCGCCCTCAAGCACATCCGCTTGGGGGCGCTTTCATGTGGTCATTGGGGACGTCCTCAATGACTAAGTCGGAAAAATTCTCAAAAAAGTTCTTGCCCTGAGCTGATTCGTCCGTATAATAAATTTCGTTGCTTGAGAGCACGCACCTATTCCTCGGTAGCTCAATGGTAGAGCACGCGGCTGTTAACCGCG
>OODN01001246.1_pt1 | contig 9695 bp, 13 predicted proteins | sample 1671651 | NCBI WGS metagenome assembly OODN01 (sample SAMN06348178, study PRJEB24527) | human gut metagenome | biome: human gut; feature: ankylosing spondylitis patient; material: feces | host: Homo sapiens | place: China | collected 2015-10 | reverse complement strand
TGATTTCTTCGGAGTCAGACAAAGCGGGATGATGGATTTTGTTCTGGCAGATATCTATACCAATGCAGATATTATGAAACAGGCAGCTGATGCGGTAAAACAACTGGAGGAAAGCGGATTTGATTTTTCGAATTTGAAGAACAGCAGATTAGAAAAACAGATCGGGCTTGCAAGGAATATATAATAGGAGGTATATCGTATGGTACGTTTTTATTTAAGATTTACAGGAAGAGTCCAAGGAGTAGGATTTCGTTTTTTTGTAGCGATGAATGCAGAAAGATGTCATTTGACAGGATGGGTGAAAAATATGTCTGATGGATCAGTGACAGCAGAAGTTCAGGGAACCAGAGTTGAAATTGAGAAATTTTTAAATTTGATCCAGACAGGAAATCGTTTCATTCGAGTGGATGAAATCGAGAAAGAAGAACGTCCATATGAAGAAAATGAGAAAAGATTTCATGTTCGTTATTAAAATGATGTAAGTGTCAAAAAATAACAATCCATAAAATGCAACATCATGTAAAAACTCCCAGTGTATCTTTTGTACGCTTGCATATACTATGAGCGTAACAGATAACAAAACAAAAGAAATGGAGGACTTTCAACATGGAAGAACGAACTTCAGCAAGAAGCAAAGGAACAAACAGAGTCGAGGTACCAGAAGCGAGAGGAGCCTTAGACAGATTTAAGTTCGAAGTTGCAAATGAGATCGGTGTGGATTTAAAAGAAGGATATAACGGACACTTAACAACTGCTCAGGCAGGATCTGTCGGAGGAGAGATGGTTCGTAAAATGATCCGCAGACAGGAAGAAGAAATGTCTCGCTAATTAGATAAGATGATGTATCCGGATTGCGAAATTGCGTAGCAATGAAGCAATCCTCAAACATCATAAGATTTCAGAAAGAGGCAGTGAAAGTATAAACTTTGACTGTCTCTTTCTGAAATATTGGTTTGTCGGTTGACAAAATCTGTAGATATAATAAAATAAAAGAAATAGTGAGCAAAAGTGGAATAACTTTGCAAAGCAAATAAAAGACAAGGAATATACATAGATATGAGAGTCGTAGCAGGAAGTGCGAAGAGTTTAAAATTAAAGACGATCGAAGGAATGGAGACAAGACCAACCCAGGATCGCATCAAAGAGACGTTATTTAATATGATTCAGTATGATATCCCGGGAAGTACATTTCTGGATCTTTTCTCTGGAAGTGGAGGAATCGGGATCGAGGCATTGAGCAGAGGAGCAAAGGAAGCTTATTTTGTTGAAAAAGCAAAACCTGCATTAAGATGCATTCGAGAGAATTTAAGATATACAAAGCTTGATAAGAAAGCACAGGTTCTGGCAACAGATGTGAATTCAGCGATCAGGCAGTTAGAGACGAAGAATGTAACATTTGATCATATTTTTATGGATCCTCCATATAAGAAAGGATTTGAAGAAGAAGTATTATCAATCATAGATCGATCCTCTATCTGTACAGAAGATACGGTAGTTATCGTGGAATCGTCTCTTGACACAGAGATACCAGATTTTGAGAAATTAAAGGTTATAAGAGTAAAAGAATACAAGACAAATAAACATACATTTTTGATGAAAACAGTGGAGGATTAAAAGATGAGTATTGCAGTTTATCCGGGAAGTTTTGACCCGGTGACTTATGGACATATTGATATTATAGAGCGTTCAGCCAAGGTTTTTGACAAGCTGATCATCGCAGTATTGGTAAACAGTGCAAAGAAACCAATGTTTACAACACAAGAGAAGGTTGATATGATACGAAAAGTGACAAGTCATCTTGATAATGTAGAGGTTATGTCATTTTCTGGATTGTTGGTAGACTTTGCAAAACAACAGGGAGCCAGTGTATCAGTCCGAGGACTACGCGCAGTAACTGATTTTGAGTATGAGATTCAAATTGCACAGACAAATGCGAGATTGGATAAAGACTTAGATACCATGTTTTTTACAACCAGCATTGAGTATTCTTATGTAAGTTCCACGATCGTAAAGGAAATTGCATCTTATCATGGAGATGTTTCTGAGATGGTACCGCCTTACGTACAAGAATGTCTAGAGAAGAAATTTAAATCATAGGAGGCGAATGAATATGAGTGAGAAGTATTTACATGAGATGATTGATGATATTGAAGTACTGATCGACGAAGCAAAACCAGCAAGATTTAGTCCAGGTAAGATTATGATCGAGAAAGATGTATTGATGACAGTGATCGAGGAATTAAGGAAGCAGATTCCAGGTGAGATTGAACGAAGCCATAAGATCATTCTGAACAAAGATGCGATCTTGGAAGATGCCAGAGTGAAGTCACAGCAGATGATCGATCAGGCAGCAAGAGATGCAGGAGAATTGATCGATCAGAATGAGGTCGTTGAGATGGCAAAGATGAGAGCGAATGAGATTGAAACTCACGCCAAAGATACAGCAAGAAGTGTTGTACATAATGCGAATGAAGAAGCAGATCAGATCCGTGCAGGTGCATTGCGCTATGTCAATGAGATCATGGAAGATGTACAAGGTTATGTGGCAAGTGTCAAAGAAGCACAGGAGAGTGTGTTTAACCAGTTGTTATCCGCATTAGATTCAGATCTTGCATCGATTAAAACGAATGCGAAGGAGATAGAAGAACAGCTTTCCGGAGTCAGCATTCCACAGGCAAGAACAAGAACGGTAGAAGATTTCATTTCAGATGAAGACTAGATAAGCAAGTAGTCCGCTTGAAACACTAAAAAGAGATCTTATGAGCAGATATTTCCAGAGGGAGAGTCTGCTCTTTTTGTATACACTTAAAGTCTGCACGGCAGCAGACAACCCGCCAAAAGAAGTGATCATACACAATAATATGACTTTGCGGCCGATAGACATATGGGAAGAACCAAAATAGGAGATGGCATTTGTGATTTCAAGAACAGCGGTCAATCCTCTTTTTAAATAGAAAGGAAGTGGAAGAATTTCTAAAAGAGAAACGGCAATTGAAAAGATCATAATACAGATTCCAATCATGAAAATGGAATGAAGACTATCAAAGATTACCTGATCTGCTGATTTTTTGTGTGCAATGGTGGGAGAAGAGTGGTGTGTATGTAGAAAATCGCTTGTAAAAAATAAAAAGATCAGATAGATCAGATAACACATGACAGGAAAATACAGGCAAAAGAAAAAGCGCAGAGCAGAAATTTTGCCATGAAGGATCAATGTAAGAGTATATCCAGCAGAGAACATGGGACTGATCTGATTGCAGGTATATAATAGCTTTTCTCCTTCAGATTTCGTAAAAGATCCACAAGAAATAAAATCATCAATGATCTTCGCACCGAGGGGACATCCACAAAAAAAACCTAGAATACAGGTGTAAAAAAAGTCCTCATTGATACCAGGAAAAAGTTTTTTGAGGGGGTAAAAGAGCCGGGAGATCAGATGGAACGTTTGGTAATATTGCATAAAACCAGTGAGCAGTAAAAAAGGTAAAAGAGTCGGTGTGATCGTTGCAGACCATAAAATCAGCCCATTTTTTGCTCCTTGGACCGATGTTTGTGGAAAAAATAACAAGGAAAGAACACTAAAAATAAGTAAAAACTGGATAAAACTGGTTTTCATGAAAAATCTCCCGCTTTCTTTTTATAGTGTATGAAGCGGGAGGTGAAACTAGAAGATGATCTGCTCATCTTTTATGATCGTATGAAATTTCTGTCCGATCACGGTACGATATAACTGGTTGGCACGTTGTTCTGCAGATAATAATTCTTCTTGATCTTTGGATAAAGGATCATTCATAACACGCAGATGGCGGACCATAGGGATGGAAGATTTTCTTTTGATATTCCCGATCAGGAAGGAAGCAGAACGTTTGAAACCTAGAATCTGAAAATAAGGAGACATATCGTAAGTTCGTGCTTTTTCAACCTTTTCTTTTGTTATATCAAGCATGATATGCAAAAGATTTCTGCTTATTTTGCTCCAGGTGAGGTTTTTGGTCTTACAGGCACTGATCAGTTCTTCAAAAGAAAGATCAGATTTTAACATCTTAAAAATACGGTCCTTAAAATCGCTTGAAATACCGCTGATCTGTGTAAGATCTTCGCAAGAATAAATAGCTGCATGTAAAAGCAGAGAAAAATCATCTAGGCAGACAGGAAAATCTTTTTGATAATGCATCTGATAGATATCATGCAAAGCTTCAGGGACTCTTGAGAATAAAGGGCTTATCTGGTTTTGTTCTAAGATTTCACGGATGGATGTTGCAGAAGAAATCGAAGGTGTCAACTCCTTGCTGTGATGATCGTTTGAAACACGGGTAACACAGACGGGAATGATAGGGCTGTCTAACTGTAGCAAAGCTTTTAAATATTCAATCCCAAGAATATTATTCGGCTGTTTTAATACTTCGATCAAAGAAGCATCATCAAGATGCTCTCTAAGATAAAGTTCTTTTGCTTTCGGATAAGAATGTCCGAGACTCATAAGCTCTTTTGTACCACGCTCGATTTCTTCTTCATATTGGATAAGAAAGGATGCAATCTGCTTAAGTTTGTTAATATCTTGACACTCACTTCCAAAAGAAAGGTAGTCGATTACCCCCAGTTTGTGAAGCAGACTGACAGCTCCAATTGCAAAATCAGGGGCAGATGAACATGCTGCAAATAAGGGGAGTTCGATCACGAGATCGGCACCTCCAAGAAGGGCAGCCTGGGTACGTATTTTTTTGTCCATAACCGCCGGAGTTCCGCGCTGTACGTAGTTTCCACTCATGATGGCAATGACGTAGTCTGCACCCGTGATATTCCTTGTCTGCATGATGTGGTATTCATGACCATTGTGAAACGGATTGTATTCGCAAATGATAGCTGCTGTTTTCATAAAATATCCTTTCGAGATTCCTTATTTGAATCGTTTATTTTGTAAATGTATTATAAATCACAAATGAATAAAAGTAAAATTGCACAAAAAATGAAAAATGAGCAACAAGTATCTTGTCAGAGAAAACAAAAAAATGTAGAATAGAATATAGATTTTTCTGGAAATGTACAACGAAAAATACAAATACTATTATTGTATACAAAGAAATGATGTTGTATAATTTAACAAGATTAAATTCATCTTTTTGGAAAGTTGAAAGGAGCAACGCGAAAAATGAGTGTTATTGATGAGATTAAAAACAAGGCAAAAGCAAATAAGAAAACTGTTGTACTGCCTGAAACTACAGACATGAGAACATTAACAGCAGCAGCAGAGGTTATCAGTGAAGAGATCGCTGATATTATTTTAGTTGGAAAAGAAGACGAGATTAAGGCAAAAGCAGAAGCAGAAGGATTAGATTTAGCCAAAGCTTCTTTTGTTGATCCAGAGAATTGTGATCATTTAAATACATATATCGAATCTTTATGTGAAGCAAGAAAGAGCAAAGGACTGCTTCCAGAAGATGCAAAAGAGATCCTGTTATCCAACCCACTGTTCTTCGGAGCAACAATGGTAAGAGTTGGAGATGCAGACGGAATGGTAGCAGGAGCGATCAACTCTTCTGCAAACGTACTTCGTGCAGCACTTCAGGTTGTTAAGACTGCACCTGGTACAGAGATCGTATCAGCCTTCATGTTAATGGATACACAGGCTAAAGATATGGGTGAAAACGGATGTTTTGTATTCGCTGACTGTGGACTGAACCAGAATCCAAATCCAGAACAGTTAGCAGCAATCGCTTCAAGCTCAGCTAAGACATTTGAACAGTTGATCGGAGCAACACCTAGAGTTGCAATGTTATCCCATTCTACATGCGGAAGTGCAAAACATGACGATGTAACAAAAGTTGTAGAAGCAACAAACATCGCCAAAGAAAAATACCCTCAGTACTTGATCTGTGGAGAATTACAGCTTGACGCAGCGATCGTACCAGAAGTTGCAGCAAGCAAAGCTCCAAGAAGTGAAGTTGCTGGTAAAGCGAACGTATTAGTATTCCCTGACTTAGATGCTGGTAACATTGGATATAAATTAGTACAGAGATTAGGTGGAGCACAGGCATTCGGACCTATCACACAGGGAATCGCAAAACCGGTCAATGACTTATCACGTGGATGTGTAGCATCAGATATCGTTGGTGCAGTAGCGATCACATGTGTACAGGCAGCAGCACTGGAAGCAGATAAATAAGAAAAATATAAGGAGAATCATAGTTCATGAAAGTTTTAGTTATCAACTGCGGAAGCTCATCATTAAAATATCAGTTAATCGATTCAGAGACAGAAAGTGTTTTAGCAAAAGGATTATGTGAAAGAATCGGAACTGATGGAGCATTAACACATCAGCGGGAAAAGACAAGATCAAATCTACACCAGCTATGCCAGATCATAAGACAGCGATCGGAATCGTTATCGACCAGCTGACAGATAAAGAAAACGGAGTTGTAGAAAGTCTTGATGAGATCGGAGCTGTAGGACATCGTATTGTTCACGGTGGAGAGAAATTCACAAAATCATGCCTGATCACAGATGAAGTTATCAAAGAAGTTGAAGAATGCAGCGTATTCGCACCACTTCATAACCCAGCGGGACTGATCGGAGTTCGTGCATGTCAGGAATTAATGCCAGGACTTCCAATGGTAGCAGTATTTGATACAGCATTCCATCAGACAATGCCAGAGAAAGCATTCTTATATGGTATTCCTAGAAAATACTACGATGAAGATGGTATCCGCCGTTATGGATTCCACGGAACATCTCATCAGTTCGTATCTTTAGAGACAGCAAAAGTCTTAGGAAAAGATATCAAAGACTTAAAGATCATCGTATGCCATTTAGGAAACGGTGCAAGTGTTACAGCAGTCAAAGGTGGAGAATCAGTAGATACATCTATGGGATTAACACCACTTGAAGGACTGATCATGGGAACACGTTCTGGAGATCTTGATCCAGCAATCATCGAATTTATTGCGAATAAAGAAAACAAAACAGCATCTGAAGTATTAAATATCTTAAACAAAGAATCAGGAGTTTACGGGTTATCAGGAGTATCTTCTGACTTTAGAGATGTAAAAGCAGCAAGAGCTGAAGGTAACAAAGTTGCAGCTGCAGCATTAGATGCATATGCATACCGTGTAGCAAAATACATTGGAGCTTACACAGCAGCTATGAATGGTGTTGATGCGATCGCATTTACAGCAGGACTTGGTGAGAATGATGATATCACACGTAAAGCAATCTGTGAATATCTTGGATATTTAGGAACAGAACTTGACGAAGTGAAGAACGATGTTCACGGAGAAACAGCGATCATCTCTACAGATGATTCTAAAGTTACACTGCTTTGTGTACCAACAAATGAAGAATTAATGATCGCAAGAGACACAGTAGCCCTTGTCAAATAATTATTTCATAAAAAATAAAGCTTGTTAAAATGTGCTTCTGGATTGTTTTTTTAAAAGTAAGGAAAATTACTTGACAAACCAGAAGCACATTCGTATAATAGTACAGTATGAAAATTTAGGAGATCGTATGAAGATTCAATTATCAAAAATTATTTCAGTACCTAAATATGAAGAAACCGTCGAAGCGTCAATCGATCTGAATGAGATTAAGCTTAAAGGTGTGTCTTATCCTATTCGAGAGAAGAATGATTTTTCGATTGTTTTTAGAAATATTGGAAAGGATAAGATATCATTTGCATTTGAGACAGAAGTCACGCTTGGAATTCCATGCAGTCGATGTCTTGAAGAAGTGAGTTATCCGGTTTCCGTGCAGGTGATGAAAGAATTAGATTTTTCGGATCTCGATGAAGAAGATTCTTCATATATCGAGGACAAGTATCTTGATCTTGATATACTGATCTTCGATGAAGTTGTTCCAAAACTTCCGTCCAGAGTGTTATGCAAAGAAGACTGCAAAGGACTTTGTCCGGTGTGCGGAACGAATCTGAATGAAAAAGAGTGTGGCTGCGATCGTACGGTGGCAGACCCTCGTATGGCAGCGATTCAGGATATTTTTAAGAATTTTAAGGAGGTGTAAAACCAATGTCAATTTGTCCAAAGAATAAATCATCCAAAGGAAGAAGAAACAGACGTAGAGCAAACTGGAAGATGACTGCTCCAACACTTGTAAAATGCAGCAAATGTGGTGCTCTTATGATGCCTCACAGAGTATGTAAAGCCTGCGGATCTTACAATAAAAAGGAAATTGTTTCAGCACACGCTGAATAATGGTAAATGAAGAGAAATGCCATACGTTTAGGCTTTTTAAGAAGGTTTAGGCGTGTGGCATTTCCTATTTTTAAGAAAAGGAGTAACAGGTCATATGGAGAAATTAGTGAAAGTGGCAGTTGATGCCATGGGTGGAGATCATGCACCAGGAGAAGTTGTAAAAGGTGCCGTTGATGCTGTGAATGAAAAAAACAATCTGAAAGTATTTCTTGTAGGAAAAGCACCAAGGATTCATGAAGAATTAAGCAAATATCAGTATAAAAATGAACAAATTGAAGTTGTGAATGCAGAAGAAGAAATTTCTTGTGACGAATCACCAGTAGAAGCGATTCGTAAGAAGAAAGGATCTTCGCCCTGAAAATGGTAAAGGATAAGACTGCAGATGCATTTGTATCAGCTGGAAGTTCAGGAGCGATCCTTGTTGGAGGACAGTTTGTTGTTGGAAGGATCAAAGGGATCAAGAGAGCACCACTGGGAGCAGTGATGCCAACAGCCAAAGGTCCGATGTTATTAGTCGATGCTGGAGCGAATATGGATGCGAAAGCGGAATATCTGCTTCAGTTTGCACAGATGGGATCTATCTATATGGAAGATGTTCTTGGAATCAAAAACCCAAGAGTTGGACTTGTCAATGTCGGTGTGGAAGAAGCCAAAGGAAATCAGCTGGTAAAAGAAACAGGTCCATTATTAAAGGAATGTGAAAATATCAATTATATCGGAAGTATCGAAGCAAGAGAAATCCCATACGGTGCAGCGGATGTTGTTGTATGTGATGCATTTGCAGGAAATATCGTTCTGAAACTGGAAGAAGGATTAGCAGCAGTGTTAGTCAGTCAGATCAAAGAAGGAATGATGTCAACATTAAAGAGTAAGATCGGTGCACTATTAGCAAAACCAGCATTAAAGAAGACATTAAAGAAATTTGATGCTTCTGAATATGGTGGAGCGCCATTACTTGGATTAAATGGATTGGTTGTGAAAGCACATGGATCTTCAAGTGCAAAAGAAATGAAAAATGCGATCATTCAGTGTATCGCATTTGCCGAAGAAGATATTACGCAGAAGATCAAAGACCAGATTGTGAAAGGATAAGAAGAAAATGGATGCAAAAAGTGTGGAAGAATTTCAAGAGCAGATAGGAATTAAATTTCATGAGCCATCCCGACTTTGGAATGCCTTCATTCATAGTTCCTATGCAAATGAACGAAGAATGAGCAAAGATAAGAATAATGAACGTCTCGAATTTTTGGGAGATGCAGTTCTTGAGCTGGTAACAAGTAATTATCTGTATCGCACATACCAGAAAGAATCAGAGGGAAAGTTAAGCAAGATCAGGGCGAGTCTTGTATGTGAGCCGACACTTGCAGGATGTGCAAGAGATATCAACCTTGGGAAATATGTTCTCTTAAGCAAAGGAGAAGATATGACAGGTGGAAGATCAAGAGATTCCATTCTTTCTGATGCATTAGATCGGAAGAGCACACGTCTGAA
>OODN01001229.1_pt1 | contig 9790 bp, 10 predicted proteins | sample 1671651 | NCBI WGS metagenome assembly OODN01 (sample SAMN06348178, study PRJEB24527) | human gut metagenome | biome: human gut; feature: ankylosing spondylitis patient; material: feces | host: Homo sapiens | place: China | collected 2015-10 | reverse complement strand
TAATAATAAATTTATTATTAGATATTATATAAGGCATCTAGATCAAAAATAAATACATAAAAAATGACCATATTTTTAAATATGGTCATTTTTTATGTATTTATTTTTGATTTTAATTCACTAACATCTTTAGATAGACGAGGAAGTACACTTAAGTCTTTACTCATACTTTCAATAATTTTTACATATTTTTCTTCTCTTTCTTCTTGTCTAGAATCTCTTTTTTCTTGAGCTTTTAATATATAAAATATTAAAAATACTGAAAGTAAAGCCCAAGTACCTTGTGCCTCAGCAACGTTAAATAAGTTATTTTCCATATATAATCACCTCTTATCGTATTTTGATATATATAAATATATAATTTAATATATCTATGTTAACCAGAAGATGATTTTGTTTATTATAATATATTGAATCAGAAATAAAATATATGTAAGATAGATTTACTTTTTTATGAAATAATTCTTTGTAATAATGGCAATGGATTTATTACAAGATAGGTTTCAGAATAAATTTTTTAGAGTTTATGAGGCTATATATAAGTATAATTTAAGAATAATGAATTGTATGAATAATAAAAAGAGTATAATTTGTTAGATTTTTTCAAATATATTTAGATACTAGAAATATTATAAAACTTTGTATTTTATACACTAAAATCTTATTATATGTTACAATTTATTTAAAAATAAGCGAAAATGTAAAAAAGTTAGAACCACCGTCGCCAAACAGAAATTCTAACTTTTAACCAAAACCCTACAAAATAAAGATATAGATAAGAGTATCTTAATTTGTAAGATATATTTACTTTTTTATAGTGTAATTTTATCATAGAGTGTCATGTATGACAAGCTATATAAATTAAGTTCTCTTATTTTTTGTGGGATATTTAGTAAAGATGGGAGAATTTTTTATGCAATTAAGCAATTTAGCACTTAATGAGGAAATTAATATAGATAATGCAAAAAAACATTTACGACATTTACATAAAAGTAGTAATGGTTATATAACAATAGCATCAAAAGATCCGAATTATAAGCAGTGGCATTATAAAAGTGGTGAGCTTATTGAAAATGCAGAAGATATTTTGCAAAGTATTAATGCATATGTATCACAAAATACTTTTTATAAGCCACAAAGAAGAATTGAAAATATAAAAGAATTAAGAGCTGTTTACATAGATATAGATTGTCATAAAACTAAATACACTAAAGAAGCTGTTAAATTCTTCTTAGAGAAGGATTTATACGGTCATAAGATACCAAGGCCTAATTATTTAATTGATAGTGGTAGAGGACTTTATTATGTGATATTAATTAAGCCTGTACCAAGTATGGCGATGCCGCTTTGGTATGCTGTTCAGAGATACTTATACAATGAGTTGAAAGAATTTGGAGCTGATGAAAATGCACTTGACCCAACAAGAGTATTGAGAGTGGTAGGGACTGTTAACTCAAAGAGCAATTCATGTGTTGAAATCTTGGACATGCATAATTATGAATACTCATTAAGAGAAGTTCAAGAAGAATATCTTCCTGAAATAATTGAAAAAAGAGAAAAGAAAAAGGGGAGACCTAAAAAGGTCATAAGTTTATTTAATGAATATAGTCTATATCATGCTAGAGTTGTTGATATAGCTAAAATATGTGAACTTAGAGACTATGATGTAAAAGGTCATAGAGAAGTAATTTTATTTTTATATAGATATTTCACTTGTTGTTTTTTAAGTGATCCTGATGAGGCTTTAGAAAAAGCATTAGAATTAAATGCTATGTTTAAAGATCCACTTCCTAAAAATGAGGTAATAACTGATACAAGATCAGCTGAAAGGGCTTATGAAATTAGGAAATATAAATATACTAATGTTAAATTGATTAATCTATTAGATATTACTTTGGATGAGCAACAGTATTTGAAGACTATTATTTCTGGAAAAGAGAAGTATAGAAGATCTGCTGATCAACAGAAATCCGAGAAAAAGGCAAAGAGAAGAAATGAGAATGGATTAACTAAAAAGCAACACGAAGTAGAAGAATTAAAGATAAAAATAATAAAATTAAAAAGTGAGGGTTTGAAAAATAAATTAATAGCAGAAAAACTATCGATACCGTTGAAAACTCTTGAAAGATATATAACAAAATTAAGAAAAGAAGAACGGATATAAATACCCTCACTTTTTGTCTTCTTAGTATTGTGGGGCTTTCGCCTGTTTCTTTTTTTGAAGAATTTTTTTTTTAAGTTTACATTTTTTATTTAAGATTCTTTTTATTATCTGTAAGGTATTGAGACCTTGAATATAATTTTAGAATAAGGAGAAAAGTAAATGCAAAAAAGATTTAGTAAAGAAGAATTTAATTTAGAAAAATTACAGGAAGTAAGAGCAAAGTATAATAATCAAATAAGAGAGAAGAAGGATGTAGTTGAACTTACATTAGAAGAAGAAGATTTACTTATGTTAGGTGAAGATGGTATTGCAACTTTATCTATACCTGAAACAGAAGAAGAAATAGTTTTATTAAACGATAGAATAGTTGAAGGTTTAGATTTAATAGAAGAAGAATTATCTAAACTTGATATAAAGCCTAAAAAAGTGAATCTTTTAAGTGAAAATGATGAATTTATAGAAGAGTTAGAAGTTATGGACTTTGCAGAAATAGATCCAGTAGTATTAGAAAAAGTAAGAAAAAGGGTAGAACAGAGACACTCTACGGGTACTACTAAAGATCACGTAAAGGTAGGTGCTAATCCTACGTCTACTCATACTTATGATGGTGTTAAATGTGTACATAGTCAATTAGGATATTTAAATAATATAAGTGAATATGGTGGATCATATATACCTGTTATGAAGAATTCGACTACTACTAATAAATCAGATATTATAGCTCGTGTATATCCAAAAGAGTACTTTACATATCTAACTTCATCTGCTAGTAATGGTAGAACACAAGTAAAAATTAAAGACTCTAGTGGTAACTTTACAACTGGTTATATGGAAAATAAATTTGATTTGACTGAGTGTATAACTACTTCTGGAAATTTTGGATCTTCTTCAAGTGTTGGTACTGCAAGCTTATGGATTCAAAAAACATGGGGTTGGGTAAAAAAAACTGGAGAGAGTAAACAACCATTATTTAAAAATTATTATAATACAAACGGTGGTATACCTATATATGATGGAAGTAAAAATCAAATAGGTAAAAGGGCTGGATATCAATGTTATGTATCAGGAAGAGTAGGTGCAAAAACAGGAGACTCAATGAAAAACTGGTTACAAATACAGTTTTATCAAACATCTACATCATCTACACCACAAGGTAGTAATACTTTCTATAGTGCAGGAACTAATCACCCATACTTTGTATCAACTGGTATAGATTCAAACTCAACATCTCCATTTATAAGGATATATTAAAATATTAAAGATGATTTATATCATGCTAAGTAAAAAAATGAATAAATAGAAAAACATAAGGTCTATTTTTTGTTTTTTACTGAAGATAGACCTTATGTTTCTTATTTAATTATTTTTTGTTGCTATGTATGTAAATAATATATTTAAATTTTTATGATACTTTCTCTATAATATTTTTATAATAGTTTTGAAGTTTTATATCATTATTTAATCTAATCTCTGAATGACTTTTATTGATTTCATCAAGAATACTTTTTCTTTCTGATTTATTTTTTTTGTTTTTATTGATATCTATTAAATCACGGACATAGATTCCTTCTTTTTGAACTGCCATAGTCATATCAAAATAAGCCATCATAGCTTGCTCTGATTTACCTTCTATATAAGATCTATGTATAAATTCTTTATATTTCATCTCAAGTTTATTAAAATCATCCAATACATTTTCTTTTGTTAAATTTGTTGTTATGAAGTTACTATATTCATTTTTAATAAATTTATAAAAAGCATTTAAATACTTTACTTTTTTTATATCATTATTGATTTCATCTTCGTTAAGTTCTGATATATCAGGGAAAGTACCTTGTAAACTAATCGGTACTTCTATGTAGTCATTAGCATAGATTACATAATTAGACTTAGTATCTGATTCTGAATCTTTGCCAAGATAATTTATTGCAGCATTTTCTAGCTCATCAAAAGTAGGAGATATATTTTCTAGTTCATTGGGAGTTACATTATCTCTATCAAGTATATCTGCAAGAGATATCTCTTGTTTTTCTTTATTATTTATTTCAGGATTATTTTCATCTTGACTATCTATATCGCTACATCCAATAGTACTTAATGATAGTACTATTATCGATAATAGTAACGAAATTTTAAATATTTCTTTCATCTCAAAATTCCCCCATTAATTTCATTTTATTTATTGGTAACATTATCTATATTGCATAAATAAGGTATAAATGTCAATAAGTTTATATAAAAAATAGACAAGTATGTGTACTGAGACCCAAAAGTTAGACTTTATACAGGAATGATTTTTCATTCCTGTATTTTTGATTTTATAAAATTTTAGATTCGTATTGTTTTTTAATCTTTCTGTAATATTCATCCATGAAGCAAGTAGCTTTTTTAAAAAGTCAAGCTCCGCTTTTAAAAGTTTATTTTCACGTTCTAATTCTTGTTCTCTAGCTAAGTTTTTTATTTTCAGACTATCGCTACCAAATGTGTTATATGAATTAATCCACTGTTTAACTTGTGAGTGAGTAGGAATTACGTATTGCTTAGCTAATGCTATATATAGGACGTAGCAACATTTAATTTAAAATCATAATTATATTTTGACATATAACCCCCCCAATCGTTAGATTTTGGTCATCAATTGGGGGGGTTATAGATTTATCTAGTTTTTTATATGGCTAGAAAGTATATTTAGGTTAGACAATTAACAACTGATGCTGCAAGTTTTCTTATTGTATGCTTATAATTATTTTTTAATAATTGAAGATTACTTTCTTTATCTATAAATAAATACTCTATTATAAGTGCAGTCATTTTACTTCTTCTTATTATGAAGTAGTAATCCTCACCATTATTATTAATTTTAGTTTTAGGTCCTCTATTTTTGATTTTAAGGCTATCAGATATACTTTTTGATATATTGCTTGCAAGATCTTTTCCTTTATTGTTAGATATACTATGGAATACCTCACATCCATCGCCACCACCACTATTTAGATGATTTGAAATAATAACATCTGCTCCTGATTTATTTATTATATTCATTCTAGTATTTTCATCAAGTGAAATATCAGAAGTCCTAGTAATAATAACTTTTATACCTTTAGCTTCTAATAGCATTTTCATATCTAAAGATATATCAAGTACTATATCTTTTTCTTTTATGCCTTCAAATGAAGCTCCAGAATCTTTACCTCCATGTCCAACATCAATACATATTATCTTTTCTTTTTTGTTAGTATTATTTATATTTGAAAATAATTTAGCACAAGTTAATGGACCAACTATACCATCAACGTCAAGGTTATTCTTAGCTTGAAACTCTTTTACAGCATGTATGGTATTTTTTCCATAATATCCATCTATTGATCCACAGTTAAAATTTTTTTTAGTTAGTTCTATTTGTATTTTTTTTATATCTTCTCCAAACATATGTGGATTTTTTAATTTTATTATTCTTTCAAATTTCACAATACATCCTCCTTTTTTAATAAGTATCTATAATAAAAATACTTTTTAAAGGATTTTGTAAACTTTTTTACCTAAAGTAAGTTTTAGATAAAAATAGATATTTATAGAAAGATTCATAAACCTATAAATAAATATAGGATTTAAATAAATTTTATATAATATTAGTTATATGGTTATATAGGAGTATATTTTATGGATTAAAAAATAAGTGATTTACCTCCACAATTTGAAAATATAGCAATAGAATTTGGAGAAACTTTAGTATATTTCCAGACTGAAAAGATGGTATATAAGTTTAGTTAAGTTCTAGATTCTTAGAAATTAAAGTTATATATGCTAATATCAATAGCGGAAAAGATCGTTGTTAAAAAAGCAATACATCTAATTTATTAGTTGGATTGCTTTTTTATATTTTATTATTTAATTGACTTATATTTGTACTTAATAAGTTAATACTTGAGCTTAATCCTTCTAGTTTTTATTATTACTTTACCATTGTCATTTAAGCCACAGTCAAACCTTATTTTTAATGTTGAATGATTTTTTATTTCAATTACATTTGTTGCTAATGATCTGTTTTCCATATTTATTACTCCTTTAATCCACTGTATGGGTGATAAAATTTATTTATGATTACTTTATTAGATAAGATGCCTATAAGAGAAGAATTCTTTAAATATGATAAATATGTATTCTCATACATATCAAAACTGTTGAAAAATAAATACATAAGAGTTAATGAAAAAATTATATTTGTTATATAAATGAACTATCAAACGATGAGTTTCTAGATTACAGCGAACATGGATTATTAGAAAGCTACATCGTATTCTATGATATGATCAAAGATTTAAGTGATAGCGAAAAAAACATCTTAAATAAAAGATATATCTGTAACCTAACTGAATCTGATATTGCAAGAAAACTAAAGAAATCAAGACAATACATAAATAAAACACACAAAATAGCTTTAAGCAAATTAAGAAACACATGTAACAAACATTTTATAAGTTAATAAATTAAAAAAAATTAATATGTACGTTTACATTTAAATAAAAATTGTATTTTTAGTATATAAGAAAAATCAAAGGAGGCTCAACATGAAAGAAGAAAAAACTTTAAATCCAAATGCTAGATATGACCAAATGGTTTGGGAAACTCAACAATATTTAAATGCTACTTATGGTAACAATCCACATTGGGAAATGATAGAAGAGAATGGTAAAACAGGATGGCCAACTATAAGGGGACTAATAAGAGCACTACAAATAGAAACTGGAATATCTACTCCAAATGGAAACTTTGGACCAGCAACGGAAGCAGCGTGCCCTACACTTAAAAAAGATTTCAATCCGAGTGAGAAGACTAAGAGATTAAACTACATTCTACAAGGATCTATGTGGTGTAAAGGATTCTCTCCAGGCGGATTAACTGGTACATTCGGAGACAAAACAGAAGCAGGAATTAAGCAGTTCCAAGAAGCAGCAGGTCTATCTGGAAGTAATGTTAATGGTATTGCAACTCCATTAATAATTAAAGCCTTACTAAATATGGATGCATTTAGGTTAGTATCTTCTGGGGATGCTAAAATAAGGCAAATCCAACAAGAATTAAATAGAGACTATTATAAATGGATAGGACTAAAACCGACAGATGGTAGATACGGAAGAGATACAAATAAGGCTTTAATATATGCACTTCAGGTAGAAGGAGGTATTGAAACTCCAAATGGAACTTTAGGACCATCTACGCAAGCGTCTTTACCGACATTAGCTCCTGGTAGTAAAAATGCTGTTTATGTAAGAATAATGCAATACTGCTTATACTGCAATAGATATGATCCAACAGGATTTACAGGTGTCTTTGGGAACAATACATTAACAGCACTTAAGAAATTCCAAGACTTCTGTTTATTAGTTCCAGATGGGTACTGTGGGAAACAAACATGGATGTCTTTATTAGTATCTCATGGAGATAAGGATAGAAAAGGAGAAGCATTTGACTGCTCTACTCCTATAACACAAGCAAGAGCAAATACATTGAAAGCCAATGGATACAAGTATGCTGGAAGATATATCTCAGGTGGAGAAAAGAAAAGAATTACAATCCCTGAGATAGAGCTAATTCTAGCGAATGGAATGAAATGGTTCCCTATATTCCAAAAATCTGGAAATTCATTAAGTTACTTCAATGCGAAACAAGGTCTTGATGATGCCAATGAATGTCTAGCAAATGGTATAAAATACAGAATACCTAGTGGATCAACTATATACTTTGCAGTAGACTTTGATGCTATGGATGGAGATGTTACAACTAACATACTTCCTTACTTTAAAGCTATAAAAAATAGATTTGATTTCCACAATCCTCGTAATTATAAAATAGGTATCTATGGTGCTAGAAATGTATGTTCAAGGGTTTCTGATGCGGGGTACGCTGTAACTAGTTTCGTTTGTGATATGTCTTCAGGATTTTCTGGAAACTTAGGATACCCACTTCCGAAAAACTGGGCATTTGATCAAATAAAAGAATATACAATAGGATCTGGCGATGGAGCTATTGCAATAGATAATAATTTATTCTCAGGTAGAGATAAGTGTATTGATAATATGAATAACCTAACGGTTCCTGAAGTATTAAATAATCTATTTAAAGCCTTTGGATTTGAGACTACGGTTGACAAACTTAATTGGGAACAAAAAGTCTACACAGAAAATGAAAAAATAGTATTCCAAGCAGGGAACAAAGTATCAGCGGGTAGTGGACCAATGGTAATTTCTTTAAATGTTAAAGAATGTAAAATTGAAACATCAATAATAGATAATATCTTAAGTGAATTATCATGGGTTCCTGTAGCTATCGAAATGAAAAAATATTTAGATAAGATAGCAAATTCAATTGGAGAAGGAAGCATTGCAATAGGTTATACATACGACGAAGTTGATGGTATAGGGCTTAAAATTGAGGTTTCAATTGAAGTTTCTAAAATACCTGAATTTGCAGATATAGCAGATATTGCTGGTACATTATTCGCAGGAGTAACAATATTCCCTAAAGATTTCAATGAAGATTTAAAAGAGTTTGTTGATATTGTAAAACAAGTATCTTCAACATTAGCGTCAGCAGCATTAGGAGTATTAGCGATATTCTTATTAATAGATGCAGCTAAATTACTAGCTGGAACAGAGGTAGTAGTATCGATAATAGATTTTATAACAGCATTAATAAAAATAATCGGACTTGCACCAGCAAGCACAGAATTAGATGTAGATGTTATAGAAGTTACTGAAAATGATACAAAACAATAAAAAAGAAGTAGCTTATGCTACTTCTTTTTCTTTAAATAAAGTATTATACGAATCTTCAATAACTCTATATTCATCTTCAGTTATAGAACTTTTTAAATACCTAAGATCACCTTTTTTTGCAGTTTCTACATATAAATTAAGATCTGTATCTATAAATACGTTATAAGGATAAAAGTCTACCTTTGAAGCCTCGCAATCAATGTATGTTGAAAGCCAGAATTTAACTATATTGTTTGAATCACTATAATTAATATCGAATTCTTCCTTTAAAATAGGTATAAATGTTTTTTCATTTAAAATATCTGTTATTTTTTGAACTGATTCAATTCTATCTTCTATAACAGATATGTGAGAATTTTCTACTTGTGATACCTTAGCAGGAGATCCATCTTCTGTCCATTTGTCAAAATCAAGTATCCTATAGCTATCTGGAGCGTGAATCACCTCATTGAATGGTTCCAAAGAATCAATACTTAAGTTAGTTGCTGAATCTTTTAAAGAATTTATAAACATTCGGATACTTCCTACTAACAAAGCAAAAGCAAAAATAATAAGTAAAGTAGGAACAATATATTTTTTTCTCATAATGCAAACCTCTTTCTTAACCTAGCAATATTAGATTTTATATTCAATAAATAACAATATCGAAGTATTTATTGGATATACGATTACGTTAACGTGAGAGAAACTTATTTCCATTAAGTTTAATGAAAGGTTTATTTATATCATACACATAATGGAATACATGTGCAATTAAATTCATTTTAAACTTTATAAAATATAGAAAAGAGTTTATTACTGATTATGGTGTATTTATAATTATATGAATAATCTAATAATAAATTATATA
>OODN01001221.1_pt1 | contig 9845 bp, 7 predicted proteins | sample 1671651 | NCBI WGS metagenome assembly OODN01 (sample SAMN06348178, study PRJEB24527) | human gut metagenome | biome: human gut; feature: ankylosing spondylitis patient; material: feces | host: Homo sapiens | place: China | collected 2015-10 | reverse complement strand
AAGAAATTGCTCTACTACAAGAATCGGATCATATTTTAGCGCTTCTGTAACAGCAGCCTCCAATTGTGCCTCATCACGAACGATGGTAACGCCAATACTAGAGCCTTGAGTAGCAGATTTCACCACTACAGGAATCGTAAACTGTTTACGAATATGTCCTATAATGGCTTCTGCAGATTCTAAATTACCATTAAAGGATTCAGAAGTAGCTGTTGGAATATTAGCCCCTTTGAAAACATCTTTGCTTACTTTTTTATTCATTCCTACCGCATGAGCCATGATGCCCGATCCAGTATATGGAATTTCTGCCATTTCAAGTAAGCCTTGTAATGCACCATCTTCACCATAACGACCGTGAATTGCATTAAATACAATCTCTCCACCTAAGGATTCAATGTCTCTTAAAACAGTACGAGGATTAAGTTCTAATGTTTGGGCATTATACCCTTTACTTTCGAGTGCTTCCGCAATAGCAGCGCCAGTACGGCGAGATACTTCAGCCTCTTTGGAAGGGCCACCCATCAATACGATTATTTTTCTATCTTTCATTGTAAGCCTTCCTCCAATATAGCTAATAATTTTGGTCCATATTGATTAATAGAACCAGCCCCCATTGTTATAACCAGATCGTTAGGTCGCACAATTTTTGCCAATACAGCCGGTATATCATCAACAGATGGTACATAATGTACAACCTTATGTGTAGCAGCTTCAACAGCGTCAGGAATAGTACGTCCATCGATACCTGCAATCGGATCTTCACCAGAACTGTAAATATCTGTCATATATATTTCATCAGCACTTGTAAAAGCAGTGGCAAATTCATCTTTCAACAAGCTTGTACGTGTATACCGATGCGGTTGAAACACACAAATAACGCGATGTTTTTCAAGTTCTTTTGCTGCTCTTAAGGTCGCTTTAATTTCTGTTGGATGATGCGCATAATCATCGACAACCCAGACGCCAGCAACATGACCTTTTGTTTCAAAACGTCGTTTTGCACCGATAAATTTACCTAACGCTTTTGTAATAAAGCGATTTTCTACACCGCAACATTCATGAGCCACAATAAAGGCTGCCAATGAGTTTAATACATTATGTTCTCCAGGCACGCGCAAGCTGATACGGCTTATATTAATACCTTTATGATATACATCATATACCAAGGAAGAGTCCACATAATGAATATTTTTTGCTACATAATCATTATTATCCTCTAAACCATACGTAATAAAAGTACGTTTTACGCGGCTCATAACATAACGAATATTTTCATTATCACCACATACGATAGCCTTGCCCGCTTCTGGTAACGTTTCGACGAACTCACAGAAAGCGTTTAACAAGTTATCCATAGTCTTATAATGATCCATATGATCATCTTCAATATTAGTTATAACGATAGTATGTGGATGCAATTTTAAAAATGAACCATCGCTCTCATCCGCTTCCACAACTGAAAAATGGCCTTTCCCAAGGCAACTGCTACCTTTGAGATAATCTACTTCGCCACCGATAATTACCGTAGGGTCCGCATTAGCCTCCACTAAAATTTGTCCAATCATTGAAGTTGTAGATGTTTTACCATGCGCACCAGCTACTGCGATACCATCTGTTACATCTAATACAGCCTTTACAATATCAGAACGATGTAAAATGGTAATCCCTTGCTCTTTAGCGGCAACAATTTCAGGATTGTCTTCACGAATCGCTGTAGAACGAACTATAGCATCAACACCATTTACATATTCTTTATTATGACCGATATGCACCGTGGCACCCATATCTCTAAACTTAGAAATCACTGCAGATTCAGCAATATCTGAACCAGATACATCATAACCTTTTTGAATCAAAATATTCGCTATCGCACGCATACCAGATCCACCAATACCGATAAGGTGAATTTTGTGAATACCGTCTAACATAAAACCTCTCCTTGTTACTTTGCAATAGATAAAGCTAATTTTGCAATATCATGAGCCGCATTCGGTTTCCCCAATTGCAATGCTCGGTCTCCCATTTGTGCCAACAAATCACGGTTGGCCATAAACATCTCGATTTCCCCTATCAAATCGTGAGCACTCAACATTTTATCTACAATCATATGAGCCGCCCCTTCTTGTACAAAGATACGTGCATTATAGGTTTGATGATCTTCCGCTGCGTATGGATACGGTATCAATACGGATGGAATACCGCGAACTGCTAATTCTGCTAGACCTATAGCACCAGATCTAAATACTGCTAAATCGGCTGCTGCTAGTGCTTTTGGCATATCATGTAAATACGGCAAAATCAAAGATGAACTACCTAAACCATCCCCATCGGTAATGCCCAATTGGGATAAAACAGATTCATATTCTCCGTTTCCCGTAATATGGATTAATTTAATACCTTTCACACCTTGAAAGTGTTTATGTACATCTATCATAGCATTGTTAATAGTTCTCGCCCCTCGAGAACCTCCAGCTATGAGTACTGTAAAGGTATCATCACTTAAGTTGAAATAGTTACGTCCCGATGTTCTCGAATCAACTAGCACATCTGGACGAACAGGATTCCCTGTATAGACTACGCGCTTTGCTTTAGAAAACGATGCTTCTGCATCCTTATAGCCTAGGGCTACCACATCAACAAAACGACTCAGAATTTTATTAGTAATGCCTGCTATGACATTCTGTTCTTGAATTATAGTAGGAATATTATGTAATGCTGCAGCCAAGAGAACAGGACCACATACATAACCCCCAGTACCAATAACCACATCAGGTTTAAACTTACAAACTATAGCATTAGCTTTTACAATGCCTAAAGCAGTTTTACCTAATGTGACTAATGTACCTAACGATAATTGACGCTGCAAGCCTTGCACAGGAATCGTAGTAAACTCTATCCCCTCTTTAGGAACTAATGTAGCCTCGAGACCTTGTTTGGTACCAACATATAACACCTTTGCATCAGGATTCTGTTTCATAATTTCCTTATATATAGTTATTGCTGGATATATATGTCCACCAGTGCCACCACCTGAAATAATAACACGTTTCATTAATGGTGTCCTCCCTCTTGCAACATATGAACACAACGTTTAAAGTCATCTCCACGCTCTTCAAAACAGCTGTACCAATCAAAGCTTGAGCAAGCCGGAGATAATAGCACAATATCGCCAGTCTCTGCCAATTTATAGCCTTGTTCTACGGCTTCTTTCATAGATAAAGCACGATAAATCGGCTTCACACCAGCCTCTTTTGCAGCCATCTCAAAACGATCTGCCGCTTCCCCCATAAATATAACAGCTTTAGTATGCTCTTTAACTAGCTGCATAAAATCTTCTAAAGGCGTCATTTTATCATGACCACCAGCTAATAGAATAACTTGTTGATCAAAGGATTCTAATGCTTTAACCACAGAATCTACATTAGTCGCTTTAGAATCATTATAAAATGTAATACCATCAATCGTCTTAACGCGTTCTAAACGATGTTCAACGCCATGGAACTCACTAATAATACGATGAATTGTTTCTACAGGTACGCCCAATGCATGAGATAAAGCAATAACGGTCAATATGTTTTCAATATTATGACTGCCTGGAATATGAATATCTTCATCTGCAATAACAAATTTTGCTACCCCATCTTTAGCAATATAACATTGCCCATCAGCATAATAAGCGCCATTCTCTACGGCTTTTTTTTGACTAATTTTTAGAATATGACTAGGCGCACGATGTTCCATATCAGCTACAACGGGATCATCTATATTCAACACTAAATAATCTGTACTTAATTGATTTTCAAAGATGCGTTCCTTCGCAGCAATATAGTTTTCCATCGTCTTATGACGAGCTAAGTGATCTGGAGTAATATTGAGAATAATAGCCCCAATAGGCCTAAAATGCTTGATTGTCTCTAATTGATAACTAGATAATTCGGCTACCAAAAAACCGTCTGCAGGCATAGAATACGCCACTTCACTAAGGGAATCACCAATATTTCCACCGACGTGAACTGGTTTTCCAGAGCCTTCTAGTACTTTAGTTAATAAGGTTGTTGTCGTAGTCTTACCATTTGTACCTGTAACAGCTACGATAGGTGATTTAGATACTTCATAAGCTAATTCTACTTCGCTGACCACGTCAATACCACGGGCCTGTGCTGCTTTTACAATTGGAATGTCTAAAGAAATACCTGGAGAAATAACGATACGATCCACGCCATCTAGCAAGGATTCATCTTGACGTCCTGTAATAATATTTACCCCTGCAGCAACAAGTCGTTTCTCCTCAGCCGTAGGCAGTGTCATAGGCTTATAATCATTTAACACAACATGCGCACCTACTTGGGCTAATACCCAAGATGCACCTATACCGCTAGCTCCAGCGCCAAGAACAAGTATATGTTTATCTCCATATTCCATCTATATCACCTAAATTATTTATAAAATTAATGTATCCTATCTAATAAGCATACCATTATTTACAACTTCCGTTAAGTATTATCTTATAAAGTTATAGTCGCTAAAAGTACACCAATAACGGCTAAAACAGCTCCACCAAACCAGAAACGATTAACAACTGTTTGTTCTGCCCATCCGGAAAGTTCAAAATGGTGATGAATAGGACTCATCTTAAATACACGCACACCACGTGTTTTGAAAGAAATAACTTGAATAATAACAGATAATGCTTCCATAACAAAAATGCCACCAATCACCACAAGTAGCAATTCTGTTTTAGTCAAAATAGCCATTGCTGCAAAGGCACCACCTAATGCCAAAGAGCCTGTATCCCCCATGAATACTTTTGCAGGGTTCACATTATATACCAAAAAGCCAAGACATACAGCTGCTATTATAGCGCCAAAGTACGCAACACTTTCAGCACCGATAGAATTTGTCATCGATGCAGCCATCAGACCAATAACAGAGAATGCTATCGCCGCCACTGCTGATGTACCACCAGCAAGACCATCAAGACCATCTGTTAAATTTACTGCATTTGTAGCTCCTACAATAATCAAAAATGCCAATACATAATAACCCCATCCCAATTGTAATTGTATATCTACAACAGGAATCCATAATGTGGTAGGAACAACCATAATCTCAGTAATGTAATAACAGAATACAGCAGCCAATATAAATTGTCCAAGTAATTTTTGCTTCGCTGTTAAACCAAGATTGCGTTTTTTTACAGCTTTTACAAAATCATCAAAAAAACCTAATAAACAATGACCCAGTGTTAAGAATAATAACATTCCTGTGCCCACATTCCATGGTGCAAACAATGCCACGCCAATAATAAGGGCCACCATCATGAAAGCACCACCCATTGTTGGCGTACCGGCTTTTGCTTGATGACTTTCAGGGCCTTCTTCACGAATACTTTGTTGTGCGTGCAAAGAACGCAACATAGGAATAGCAATTTTACCTAGCACTACCGTAATGATGAAAGTCGCTACGAAGGCTAATAGAATGTGATTTATCATATGAATCCTCTACTTATTAATAAATAGGACGGCTAGATATAACTAGCCGTTACCTATTATTCTCGATCCTTTAATTCTTCAACAACGCGCTCCATTCGTAAACCACGAGAACCTTTCACAAGGATAACATCCCCTTTTTCACGAATATCACTATATGCGTTGGCCATTTCTAAATGGCTGTTACAACGGAATGTAGTTAAACCTGCTTTTTTTGCTTCCTTTGCAATGAAGGCAGCAGCATCACCAAAGGTGAATACAACACTATAACCCTCTTCAGCAAGCAAATGGCCGATTTCACGATGTGCTTCTTCAGAGAAGTCACCAAGTTCAAGCATATCGCCTAGCATCGCAATTTTACGCTTACCTTCTAATTGACCAAGTGCTTTAATAGCTTCTGCCATGGATGAAGGGTTTGCATTATAAGCATCATTTAAGATAACAATATCTTCAAATGGGACGATTTCTTGACGCATTGGAGTTCCACTAAACTCACTCAAACCTTTGCGAATTGTGTTAGATTTAATGCCTAGCACTCGACCTGCAACAATAGCCGCCAATGCATCATATACATTGTGTTCACCAATCATAGGCAAGAAGATATCAAAAACTTCATCATAACACTTACAAGTGAACTTAATACCGTCTTTTTTATAGCGCAGATGGCTACCAATACAAGTAGCATTCCGTTCAATACCATAGGTAATTGTTTTACCCTTAGCTAAACGATCCATAGCTTTTACATATGGATCATCTTCATTGAGGATAGCCACGCTGTTTTCAGGCAAGCAACGAATCAACTCACCTTTCGCTTCGGCAATGGCTTCTCGAGAACCTAAAAGCTCGATATGACTAGTACCAACATTGGTAATAATCCCCATCGTTGGTTCTGCAATCAACGCGAGCTCCTCGATTTGGCCTAGGCCACGCATCCCCATCTCGACAACACAAGCTTCATGCTCAGCAGTTAAGCGCAATAGTGTTTTTGGTAAGCCAATTTCATTATTAAAATTTTTCTCAGTTTTTAATACATTAAATTCTGTGCCAAGTACGGCTGCCACCATTTCTTTTGTCGTTGTTTTACCAGAGGAACCAGTAATAGCAACTACAGGAATATCAAAGCGGCGGCGATGATATCGTGCTAAGTTTTGATATGCTACCAAAGTATTATCTACCTCGATACAAGCAATACCTTCTACAGAACGTCCTTTTTCAACGATAGCCCCTGTAGCACCTTTTTCGATAGCCGCATTGATAAAATCATGGCCATCAAAGGTATCACCTTTTAAGGCTACAAATAAAAAGCCTGATTCAATAGTTCTTGTATCAGTAGACACATCTAAAAACTTAATATTGTCGGTATGTGCACTCGTCCCCTGTGTAGCTTCCAGTACTTGAGACAATGTAAATTCTGCCATATTAGATCTCCTTGAGGGCTGCTCGCGCCTCTTCACGATCATCAAAATGAATCGTTTTATCCTTTAAGATTTGGTAATCCTCATGCCCCTTACCTGCAATGAGTACAATATCCCCAGGTTTTGCATGTTGTATAGCATGTTGAATCGCTTCTCGACGATCAACGATAACTTCATAGTGAGTTCCTTCTCGAAGGCCGTCTTTAACGCCGACTTCCACATCTTTAACAATTTGTACAGGATCCTCTGTACGCGGATTATCAGATGTAACATACACAATATCACCGTATTGTGCCGCAATGCGTCCCATAATAGGGCGTTTCGTTGCATCTCGGTCACCGCCACAGCCAAAGACTACAATAATACGATTTTCTTGAATAGCCTTTGCTGTTTGTAAAATATTTTCTAACCCATCTGGTGTATGTGCATAGTCTACAACAACAGCAAATGGTTGACCTTCTTCAATCAATTCAAAACGACCAGGTACAGCACTAAATGTTTTCAACGCTTTATCGATGTCTTCCATGGAAATACCTTCTAATAGGCAGGCACCAATAGCTGCTAATGTATTATACACATTAAACAAGCCAGTCGTATTCATTGCAACTGTATAGTCATGACCATCATAAGATACCGTGTAACGGCTAGACTTTGGCGTCATATCAACGTCATGAGCATTCAATGTGCCGCTACCATCAATACTATAGGTAATGATAGGGGCTGTAGTTTTTTCAACAACCCGATGTCCATAGGCATCATCAATATTGATGACAGCACCCTTACCAGATTTTACTTGGTTTGGTTTGCTAACCTGTTCAAATAGTTTACATTTAGCTGCCAAGTAATTTTCAAATGTTTTGTGAAAGTCTAAATGATCTTGTGTAAGATTTGTGAATACAGCCGTATCATACTCAACACCAGATACGCGTCCTAAAGCCAACGCATGAGAAGATACTTCCATTACACAATGTGTAACACCCTCTTCTACCATTTGATGCAAAATATGCTGTAAATCTACTACGTCAGGGGTCGTGTTATGAATCGGATATGATGTATCGCCAATCATGATATGAACCGTACCAATCACACCGACCTTATGACCTTGAGCTTTCAAAATATGACGAATCATATGAGTTGTAGTCGTTTTACCATTAGTACCAGTAACACCAATCATGCGCATGGAATTGGCTGGATAATCAAAAAAGTATGGCACACAGGACATCATAGCCGCACGTGTATCTTCAACAGTGATAACACAAACATCACTATTTACCTCAACAGGTTTAGATACTAATACGGCTACTGCCCCAGCCTCAACAGCTTTATTAACATAGTCATGTCCATCGACAGTAGCACCATCTAAAGCAATAAATAAACTACCTGCTTTTACAGCACGAGAATCAGCGGTTACATCTAAAATTTCAACAGCTGTATTACCTTCTACATGCGGTGCATGTAAGGTTTTTACTATATCTTGTAAGTGTTTCATATACAATCTCCTTTACACGCAAAGGAAAGCAGCCCAATACGAGCTGCTTTGCCTGCTAGTCTATAATTTGCTGTTTCTCTTGCACATTACGTTCAGTAACAGCGCTTTTTGTGCTATAAACAAAAGAATCAGGCAAAACCATCCCTAGTTGTTCTTCTGCGATCTGTTGGATACGAACAGGAGACTTCAAGGAAGCTACCTCTACATCCAATGCATCGTTATCTTTTGTTAATTGTACTACAGCTTGCTGTGTTTTAACTACCTCGTAGCCTAATTTTGTGCTGTATGCATTCATAACCATCATGATAAGCAAAAATGCAACTAATGCAGCAATACCATATACCACTTGCCACATCATAGGACTCAAATCAAGAGCCACATTTGCACTACGTTTTCTCCCTTGTGTAGCGACTAACACATCGCCTTTTACTTGGCCCACAACAGCCTTTCTCGCTAACATAAACACTAACCCCTTCCAATTCTACAACTTAACGGCTACGCGCAACTTCGCGCTTCTAGCCCTCGGATTAACCTCAATCTCCCCTGCACTTGGCTCTATAGCCTTATTCTTCGCCTTCACAACAGCTTTGTGGTTACATACACACATCGGTAGTTCTGGAGGACATATACATGCTGTACTCAACTCTTTGAAAGTTTGTTTTGTAATTCGATCTTCCAAGGAGTGGAATGTGATAACCCCAATTTTCCCCTTTGGTTTCAACATGGATACAGCATCTACAAAACTATCATGCAAGATAGCTAATTCTCTATTTACTTCAATGCGAATGGCTTGGAACGTCCGTTTTGCCGGATGCGGTCCATCTTGACGCGCCTTCGCAGGTATTGCTTGCTTAATAATTCTAACTAACTCACCAGTAGTAGTAATTCGATTCTCTTGACGTGCATTAACGATAAATTCAACAATGCGCTTAGCCCATCGCTCTTCCCCATAATCGCGAATGATTTGTAGCAATTTTTCACTATCATATTCGTTAACAACCTCTTCTGCCGTGAGAGGTGCCTCTTTATCCATGCGCATATCGAGTGGTCCATCATTCATATATGAAAAGCCACGTTCTGGTGTATCTAATTGATAACTTGATACGCCAAGATCAAAGATAAAACCATCTACTTCATAGATCCCCTCATTTTGAAGGGCTTCCTTTAAGTTAGAAAAGTTTGTCGGTATCGTTAACACCTGACACTTTAAATCAGATAGACGCTGTCGAGCTACGCTCAATGCATCTTCATCTTGATCTAAACCGATTATCATGCCTTCTGGGTCAAGCATTTCGCCCACTGCGTGCGCATGTCCTGCCCCACCAAGGGTACAGTCCACATAAATGCCTTTTGGATTAGTTACGACGGAGTCCACCGTTTCGCGTAAAAGTACGCTGGTATGATTAAATTCCATCATAGCCTCCTATAACATAATCCCTTCAAGCCCTTCGA
>OODN01001219.1_pt1 | contig 9856 bp, 5 predicted proteins | sample 1671651 | NCBI WGS metagenome assembly OODN01 (sample SAMN06348178, study PRJEB24527) | human gut metagenome | biome: human gut; feature: ankylosing spondylitis patient; material: feces | host: Homo sapiens | place: China | collected 2015-10 | reverse complement strand
ATTATCGCGGGATGGAGCAGTCTGGTAGCTCGTCGGGCTCATAACCCGAAGGTCGTTGGTTCAAATCCGGCCCCCGCAACCACCAAGCATCTTGATCTTATCAAGATGCTTTTTCTTTTTTGCATACAAAACGAGGGGCCGCACAGCTGTGCGGCCCCTCGTTTGCGTTTATATCTTTTACAGCATCCCGTGCCGACGCTGTTCGGCTTCCAGCTCCTGATTCAGGGCCGCCTTGCGGTGGTCGAGCAGGAGGTCTTTGTTGTACTGGAAATACCGCTCACAGCCGTTTTCGGCAATGAAGGCATGGGCGGCGGGCGAGAGGGTCAGCTCGGTGACGAAGACCACCATCTCCTGACTCTCGGCGAATGCCTGCTCCATAAAGTCGAAGGCCGCTTCCAGCGCGGCGCTGGCCGTCTGCTGGGCGGTGTCCCGGGCGTCCGACAGGGTGCCGAACTGGGTGCGCAGCACCTTGAAGGCGGCGTTCGCGTCCGGCGCGGCGGCGCGCAGAAGCTCTTTCTCCCAGCCGCGCAGGGTCTTGGCGGTCTGCAAGCGGGCTTCCAGCGTGGGCTTATCCAGCAGACCGGCGGTGCGCTTTTTCTGTGTCTCGGCCTCGTAGTCGGCAGTCATCTGGTCAAAGAGCTGCGCCCAGCAGTTCGGCTCCTGCGCCAGCTCTGCGGGCATCTCGGCAAAGGCTTTCTTCGTCTCCCGCAGGAAGGCATAGCAGCTGTCGGCCGCAGCGTCTGCCCGCCGGGAGGCAGAGAAGCGCGTCTCGAGGCCGGACAGGATCAGGCTCACGAGGCTCAGCTTCTCGTCGAAGGGGGCCTGCAGCAGCCGCGCAAAAGCGGCAGGCTTGGCCTGACCGGCCAGAATGTCCTCCACGCCGTAGTCGTCACGGTACTTGTAGTAGAGGTCGAGGTAGGCCGAGAAGTCCTCGGCGATCTTCTGGTGCTGGATATATTGGCGGATGAGCTCTTCATCGGTCTGCAGGCCCAGCGACTCATAGGTATTGAGCAGGTTGGAGAGGTCTTCCCAGCCGCGGGCGGTGACGAACTGGGTGCCGTCCACGTCGGCGTTTATCTGGTAGAAGTTCTGGGGGTGCAGTTCGAGATAGCTCAGGATCGCGCTGTGGATGTGGGCTGCACGGGCGTAGTCCTTCCAGACCGGCAGATCCGGCTCAATGTCCATCCGGCGGACGCGGTCGAGGGTGACGATATCGAAATCGCGGACGGATTTATTGTATTCCGGCGGGTTGCCCGCCGCCACGATGACCCAGCCCGCAGGCACGGCCTGATTGCCGAAGGTCTTGCACTGCAAAAACTGCAGCATGGTGGGGGCCAGCGTCTCGGAGACGCAGTTGATCTCGTCGATGAAGAGGATGCCCTCTTTCAGGCCGGTGGCCTCCATCCTGGCGTAGACGCTGGCGATGATCTCGCTCATGGTGTACTCCGTCACAGAGACGTCCCGGCCGCCGTAGTTGCGCTGACGGATGAAGGGCAGGCCCACGGCGCTCTGGCGGGTGTGATGGGTGATGGTATAGGCCACCAGCGCCACGCCGCACTCCCGTGCCGCCTGCTCCATGACCTGGGTCTTGCCGATGCCCGGAGGCCCCATCAGCAGGATGGGGCGCTGGCGGATGGCCGGGATGGCGTATTCGCCCAGAGCATCTTTGGCGAGGTACGCTTTGACGGTATGTTCGATCTCTTCTTTGGCTCGTTTGATGTTCATATTCTTTCCCTCGTTATCACGAATTGTTGAGGTCACGGTAGAGGTCGTCTTCCTCCGCCAGCGCTTCGGACAGGGCCGAGGCGCTGCGGGCGGCCTCACCGGTAAATTCTTCTTCGTCCAGCACCACTTTCATCGCCCAGGGCGGCACATTGGCGTCGTCGAAGCGGTCGCCCAGAAACAGAAATGCCGTGTCGTAAGCCGGGCGGCGGGCCGGGTAAGTCCCCATACCGTCGGTAAAATAGAGCAGGCCCCGGAGGTTCGAGAACTTCTTCTCGGCGCAGAGCTGGCTGACGTACTCGAAGGCGGGCCGGAAATCGGTGCCGCCGCCGCCCCGCAGCTCGAAATGGTTCATGGCACGGATGAGGTCGTCTTCGTTTTTGACGGGAATATCCTGCCGCACCGCGTTGTCGGCCTGGATGAGATGGAGATTCATCCGATGGAAGAAATTCTCCCTGCCCTTCAGCAGAGTGTACGTCTCGGCCAGAAAGGCCCGCACCAGCTCACCCGAGGTGGAGTAGCTGGTGTCGATGACGAGGGCCAGCTCTTCTATCTTCTTGCTCTCCCGGGTCTCCAGCGGCTCGATGAGGGGCAGGTTTCCGTAGACCGACAGGCCATAGGTGTAAAAGTTCAGATCGAACTCGTCCGGGTCGAGGTGGACTTCCTCCCGGGTGACGCAGAACCGGCGCAGGAAGTCACCGTAGCTGCGGCGGCTGCGGTTTGCGGCTTTGATCTGCTCCCGCATGGCGTCCGCGCCCTCACCGGCCTCTTTGTCCCGGAGCTCCAGCTCTGTCTGCATCCGCTCGCCGATCTTCTGCCACGTCTTCTGGGGCAGAGGGGTGGGCATCTGCTGGGGCTGTTCGGGGGCATCTTTGGGCCAGAGGCGGTGGTCGTCGGTGTAGAATTCTTTTTCCAGCTGGCGGAGAACGCCGGGCGTCTGCCGCACCAGCCAGCGGTAGATGGGAGCTGCAGCAGCCACTTTTTCCTGCGCGATGATCTCCTCATAGGCGTGTTGGCGCACCCATGTCAGGGGGCGCTGGACGCTCTTGCGGCCAAGACCGTCGATGACGTTCTCCACCGCAATGTCACACGCAAGGTCCCACAGGCGTTTGTCCCGCTTTCCGCGCAGCCAGAGGTGGCGGAAGATGCAGTGGAACACCGTGTGGAGATAGAGCCGGTTGAGATATTTGGGGTTCTTCTGGTAGAGCCGAAGCAGGGCGCTGGGCTGGTAGCAGAGGATGGTCCCATCCGTCGCCAGCACACCGCACCGCTCGTCGGCGGTGGGGGTCAGGGCCGAGAGGGCCTGGTCCAGAAAGCGGAAGTCCAGATACAGCCCGCTGCGCACCACGGCCAGCACCTCGCCGCCCATCCGGGCCTGCCACTCTTCGTGAGTCTCGGGCCGGGCCGACTGGAAGGGCTTGCGGGGGTCAAAAAACTTTTCCTTCTCAGAAATCAAAATCATACCTCTTCTTTTGGGGCGCAGCGGCACGCTTTTTGTGCTCTGCGTCGGCCAGCAGGGCGGCAGCTTCGGCATTGTCGGCCTTGGCCGCGAGGGCCGCACCCTCGGCAAAGGCATCCGTATCCATCACATCCAGCGCCAGCAGGACTTTGATGCCCTCGGTGTCCTGCGCCTTGAGCAGACGGGTCAGCACCCGCCCGGTGTTGGTCTTGAGGAAGTCCCGGTAGGCATCCCGGGCGGCATCGCTCAGCTGCCACGGCCAGCGCAGGCGGTCGAAGCAGAGCATCGCCATCACGGAAGCGTCGTCGGCGTCGTGGCCCTGCGGGAAGATGGCGTCGTACTCCGCCGGGAGAAGCTTATTTTCGAGAAAGCACTGCCGGTAGTGGTAGCCCTGCCCCGAAAAGGTGTGGAGCAGGATGTGGGCGGGCGTCTCCTCAATGTCCTCCCAGTAGGCGGGATACCACAGCCCTGCCCGGGGTGCGGCCTCCCCCACCGGCCAGAACAGCGCCCGCACGGCCTCGGTGATGCTGCCCACGAGGGCAAACAGGCCGGTGGCCTGTTCGGGCGTGGCGCGGATGACGAGGTCTTCCAGCGCAAAGCAGTTGAGGAAGACATCGCTGCCCATGGTCAGCTCTCCTGTCCCGGCAGTCAGGCGGCGCAGCCTGCGGCAGTTGTAGAATGTGCAGCTGCCGATGACCCGCAGACGATCCGGCAGGGTGACTTCTTCCAGGAAGTTCCCGCAGATGGGGTGGAGCTCGTCGTCCTGCGCCGGGGCGGCGGGGGCGTCGAAGTCAAAGCTGTACCGCTCTTTGCCGCTCACATCCCGGCCAAAAGCACGGGTCAGACAGAGCTTGCCGTCCTCGGCCCGCTCATAGCGGCAGGTCTCTTCCGGCCCGGGCAGACCCCGGGGCTTTTCGGAAAAACAGTAATCTCCCAGTTCGGTGATGGGCCACTGGCCCTCCCCTTCCGGTGCAGGAACAGCCCCAGGCAGCTTTACGCAGGGCTCGCCGCCGTACACCCGCACAAGGCGGGCCGTGCCGCCCGCCAGCGGCAGAATATCCAGTATCATAAGAACCTCGCTCACAAAAAAGCTGCCGCACAGACACGCCGTGCAGCAGCTCCGTTCAAAACTTCATCACTGTGCGGCCTGTGCAAGGCAATCGTTCATTGCCGCAAATACCGCGTCGCTGGTCATGGTGCTGCCGGAGACAGCATCCACCCCGACGGTCGAGCCAGCCGTCAGCAGGGAGGCCGACAGCGTCTCTGCCGCCTTGCCGCCCAGCTCCGGCGTCTCGCCGGAAGCGTCGATCACAACATTGGTCACCTTGCCGCCGGTGATGGTCACGGTAACGCCCACCTCGCTCAGACAGCCCTGCGCGCTGGCGGTGTAGGTGCCGTCGGTGTAGGTGTCGGCGTTATCGGCAGCCGGCACGGTGCCGGTGTTGGCGATATAGAGGGCCAGCACGATGCCGAGGATGACGTCCAGCACCAGCATGAGGATCATGTTGCGGGTCATGTGTTTTTTCATGGTCTGTGAAGTGCTCCTTTTGCGATGTTTGGGGTCCGCTCGTTACTTTGCGGGCTTGAAGCTGTCGCGCAGGGTCACGACACGATTGTACACGCCGGGGTTCTTCGAGTCGGGAGTGAAGAAACCGGTGCGCACGAACTGGAACTTATCGCCGGGCTTTGCGTCGGCCAGAGCCTCTTCCAGCTTGCAGCCCTTGCGGACGACAACGCTGTCGGGGTTCAGATAATCCTTGTAGTCGCTGCCCTCGGGGATGGCATTCATGTTCGCCTCGGTGAAGAGCTTGTCGTACAGGCGCACCTCGGCATCCACGGCGTGGGCGGCGCTCACCCAGTGGATGGTACCCTTGACCTTGCGGCCATCGGCAGGGTTGCCGTTGCCGGTCTCGAGGTCGGCGGTGCAGTGGATGACAGCGATGCTGCCGTCGGGGTTCTTCTCGACGCTCTCGCACTTGACGATATAGCCGCCCATCAGGCGGACTTCGCCGCCGACGGTCAGGCGCTTGAACTTCGGAGGCGGCACCTCGGCGAAGTCCTCGTTCTCGATCCACAGCTCCCGGGTGAAGGCGACCTTGCGGGTGGTGGTGTCGTTGGCTTCACGGTTGGGGTTGTTGGCGATGTCGAAATACTCGGTCTTGTCGGCGGGGTAGTTGTCCACCACCAGCTTGACGGGGTCCAGCACGGCGATGCGGCGCTGTGCGGTCAGGTCCAGCTCGCTGCGGATGCAGGCTTCCAGCTGGCGCATATCAATGAGGTTGTCGGACTTGGAGATGCCGGCCTCCCGCACGAAGGTGAAGATAGAAGAAGCGGTGTAGCCGCGGCGGCGCAGGCCGCACAGGGTGGGCATCCGGGGGTCATCCCAGCCGTCCACAATGCCCATCTCCACCAGCTCACGCAGATAGCGCTTGCTCATGACGGTGTTGGTCATGTTCAGGCGGGCAAACTCGCGCTGCTTGGGGAACTCGGTGCCAAAGATGTTCTCGATGACCCAGTTGTACAGCGGGCGGTGGTTCTCGAACTCGAGGCTGCACATGCTGTGGGTGATGCCCTCGATGGCGTCCTGGATGGGGTGGGCGAAGTCGTACATCGGGTAGATGCACCACTTATTGCCCTGACGGTGATGCTCGGCATACTTGATGCGGTAGATGGCCGGGTCCCGCAGATTCATGTTGGGGCTGGCGAGGTCGATCTTGGCGCGGAGGGTCTTTTCGCCCTCCTTGAACTCGCCTGCACGCATCCGGCGGAAAAGGTCGAGGTTCTCTTCCGGGGTGCGGTCGCGCCACGGAGAGGGACGGGAGGGCTTGCCTGCGTCGCTGCCGCGGTACTCGCGCATCTCGTCGCGGGTCAGGTCATCGACGTATGCCTTGCCCTCGAGGATGAGCTTTTCGGCGTACTCGTAGCACTTGTCGAAGTAGTCGCTGCCGTAGAAGATGCCGCCGTTGGGGTCGGCACCCAGCCAGTGCAGGTCCTCGATGATGCTGTTGACATACTCCTCCCCTTCGCGGGCGGGGTTGGTGTCGTCGAGGCGGAGGTTGAACTTGCCGCCGTACTGGTTTGCGATGGACCAGTTGATATAGATGGCCTTGGCGCTGCCGATGTGCAGGTAGCCGTTGGGCTCCGGCGGGAAGCGGGTGTGGATCTCGCGAATCTGTCCTTCGGCGAGGTCGGCGTCAATGATCTCGGTCAAAAAGTTTTTATCTGCCATAGTGGCGTTCCCCCTGTCAGGGCATAGCAAGCCCGGAATTACACGTTTGATACCCCTTATAATACACTATTTCCCTCTTTCCTTCAAGGTGGAAAGCCGAAGTTCCACCTGTTTTCGGCGTTGTTTTGCAAAAAAGCTTTCCCTGTCTCCCGCTTTTTGCAAAAAAAGCGAAATTCATGCTTGACATTCCGCACAGAATCTTATATAATAATCAAGCATTCAGCGAATGCGGAATATCTGTAGGGGTATAGCTCAGTTGGTAGAGCAGCGGTCTCCAAAACCGCGTGCCGTGAGTTCGAGACTTACTACCCCTGCCACAAGCGCACAGAGAGTACTCTGTGCGTTTTGTTTTTGTATTTTTCCCGGAATGTCAGACTTTCCAAAACTTTTTTGACATTTTCCGAAATTCATGCTTGACAACCGCGCGTTTCTCAGGTATAATAACACACGTTCCGGCGGTCAACCGCCAGAAACGATGCACTTGAGCGATCATGGCCCGGTAGCTCAGTTGGTTAGAGCACCAGCCTGTCACGCTGGGGGTCGTCGGTTCGAGCCCGATCCGGGTCGCCATTTGCTGCTATAGCTCAGTTGGTAGAGCGCATCCTTGGTAAGGATGAGGTCTCCAGTTCGAATCTGGATAGCAGCTCCATCGAGAAAAACCACTTGAATCCTTGCGGTTCAGGTGGTTTTTTGTATTTCCGGTCATTTTTACCACCCGGTTTTCTTTTTGCTGCGCAAAAAGGCCCCCCGGCACCATGCGGACGTGCCGGGGGGCTTTGCAATATGGAGGAAGCAGGGCGATGCGGTACGCCCCGCCGGGGTAAGTCAGTGGATCAGCTCGTTATGAGCTGCGCCGTTGATGGTGAGCCGGGCCTCGCCGCCGTTGTGGGCAAGCACAAAGGGGGTAACGTCGGTACCCATGGCCAGCATCTCGTCGATGACAAGGCTGGACTCCCGGCTCCGGGTGCGGAACACCACCACATCGGCACTCTGTGCCTTGATGGCCCGCAGGTCGCCCAGCACAGCGTTGAGAGCGGCATCCTCAGAGGGTACCGCAATGATGTACCGGCCATCCACCACAGAGGTCTCGTAGGTCTCTGCGCCGGTCACGGTGTAGTTGGGGGCCGCAGAGGACGAGCCGCCGTTCTCCTGAGGCTCCGGTGCGCCGCAGCGGATGCAGACGCCGTTCTTGTACTCGTGGCCCAGAGGGGCAACGAGATTGGTGCGCTCACCGGTCTCCTCGCCGCAGACGCTGCACTTCTGTACCGTGTAGCCGCTTTCCGTGCAGGTGGGGGCAACGGTGATCTCGACGGGCTTATGGCCCGGAGCTTTAACGATGTAAGCATGATTGCCGGTTTGCGGCTTGCCGCAGCGGCTACACGTGTATACCGAGTAGCCGTCCTTGGTGCAGGTGGCCGGGAATTTTACCCACACGTAATTATGGTAGTTAGGGTTTACAGGAAGCTCGACCGTATCGACGACCTCACCGCAGGAGCTGCACCGGTAGGTCTGAGAGCCAGTATGCGTACAATTCGGCCAGACTTTCTCTGCCTCGTATTTGCCCTTCGAAGGATTCGAATGATCGCACTTTTCCGGGGGCTGCTCCTCATCCCCCTCGGTCACCCAATCGCCGTTCCGGCGTGTTTTGGTCACCGTGTTCGAGCTGTTATGGCCTATATTGGTCATCTCTACTTTTGCACCGTCCTGGATGCTGCCCTTGTCAGTGCTAAATTGATTCTCGCCCTTCTGGACGGTACCTGTGCTGCCATCAAAGGTCGTTCCGCCATTGCCAATGGCAGCGCCCGCGCCATAGCGACCATATTTTTCGTAGTGCTCGGCACTGCCGGTGGCCTTGACCTGCGCTTTGCCGCCAATGATCACTTCGCCGGTGCCATTTGCGCCGCCGTATGCGCTATTTTCTGCCGTTACCTGAGTATCGCCCTCAATGGTGACCTTGGCGTGGCTATTTTTGTCTCTGCTGCTTGCGCCGCCACCGATCACCGCACCGGCACCGTAAGAGCCGTACATATTTCTTCTAGCCTCGGCTTTCGCCTTCACTACTGCATTGCCGGAGATGGTGATCTCGGCTGTGCCGCCAAGACCGCCGCCGATCACTGCAAGGCTAGCATCGTTGCCCTCATATCCATAATTACTTCCGTTATCCACCTTATCCGTAGCGTTCACCTGAGCGCTGCCGGAGATGGTTATGCTGGTTGTTCTGCCTTCATTACCTTCAAAACCTTCACCAGTGCCTCCGCCGATGCCGCCATTGGCGTTGACCACAGCATTACCTTTGATCACGATATCTTCAGCCGATCCGCCACCATCTCCGCTGCCGATCCGGCCCTGGGTATTCACCGTGCCGCCGTTGATCTCAATGTTTTTGGTGCCATGGCCGCTGCCATCCGTGTCGCTCCCATACCAGCCATGTCCATTTCCGCCAATGGCAGCGCCACGGACATCTGCGATCACGTTAAGGGTCTGGTCTTTGTCTTCTGCCGTAATGGTGAGCTTGCCGGTGCTGACATCATCGTTTTTCTGGATGCCGGCACTGTTTCCATATCCGTTCAGGGTGTTATTGCCCTCCACTTTGATCTCCACATTGCCGCTGCCCTGAATATCAATGGCTGCCATGCCACGAGTAGTCGTATCAGCAGCATTCGGCTGGTCGATGGTGGCATTCTTCAGCGTCAGCTTGACCAGCTTTTCTGCCGTGTTGGCGAAGATCTGGATGATGCCAAGGCGCTCACTTTTCTCGCCGCTGCTGCGGGCCGGAGCCTTGCGGGGGCCATTGGAGGCATCGTCAGAGGCGCTGGCAGTAGCCTCGGCAGAAGCCTTGGCCTCTTGCTTGGGCTGTCCCTCGTCCTCTGCTTTGGACTCCTGCCCCTCGCCAGCGGAAGCATTCAGCTCCCCGTTTGCAGGGGCATTCTGCTCCTTCTTTTCCTCGTCAGCAGGGTCGTTGTTTTTATCCTTATTTTCGGTCTCGGTCTTCTGCTCAGGGTCAGCCGGAGCTTCGGTATCCTTCTGCCCCTGCTTTTCCTCAGCAGCGGGGGCGTCCTCTGCCTCCTGGGTCTCCTCCGAGGTCTCCTCCTTAGCCGGAGCCTTGGCCGGGGTCACAGGCTGGTTTTCTTCCTGCCGGTTCTCCTCAGCGGTCTGCGTAGCTCCATTAGTGGAGTTATAAGTGCCGGTAATCACGATCTCCTCATCATCTTTGATGCTGGTAACTCCGTCCTGACCATCCTGCTTCACGGTGATGCCGCTTTCATCTGCCGTGATCACAAGGCCGCCGTTGGAAAGATTAAAGGTGGCCGCAAATGCCGGGGCGGAAAGGGATACCGCCATGCTCAGGGCCACGGCCGCCGCCGCGATCTGCCGGAGCAATTTTTTTCTTCGCATGATTTTTACCTCCTGTTTTGCATTTTGTGGCTTTTCTGCCAAATTTATTA
>OODN01001215.1_pt1 | contig 9874 bp, 9 predicted proteins | sample 1671651 | NCBI WGS metagenome assembly OODN01 (sample SAMN06348178, study PRJEB24527) | human gut metagenome | biome: human gut; feature: ankylosing spondylitis patient; material: feces | host: Homo sapiens | place: China | collected 2015-10 | reverse complement strand
TTGCATGTTCTCCTGCTGTCTTGTTAGCCTTTCTTGCAACTGCCTCCATTCCTTTTGCAATTGTCTTAGCATCAGCATGAAATTCAGTCTTGCAGTCATTCGTACCAAGCATTATAGCTATAACATCTACCGGCTTATGTGATTCAACAACTACTCCAATAAGATCAATGCCCTTTCTTGCATCTCTTACAGCATCTGGAAATATAGTTGTTCTTCCGCACAGTCCCTCTTCAATAATATTATATTCATTTCCAAGAAGATTAGCTATTCTGCCTGTCCATCTTACATCATAATCATATCTTCCTGATTTATCAGGCTTATATCCATAAGTATTAGAATCCCCAAAAAACAAAATATTTTTCATTGCTACATCCTCCCGCAAAACATCTGTTAAACATACTGTTGTCTTAATTCATACTTAATTTGTATGTTTATATGTTATATCGGTTTTCAGACTTTGTCAATGAGAAATTCATGTTTATAATATTATCAATATAACTACACTTCAGTCAGCAGTAGGTTGTGTCAGGTACAGACTGACTACAAACTATGCGCATAATAAAAGCATTGAGCCTGTATACAGTTTAGTGTACACGCGTCCATGGACGGACGCGTGAGCTGCCTCGCACACGAATGTGCGTTGGCAGCGTAACGGACACATAAACAGCCTATACCGCTCAATGCTTATTATTATGCAGCGTAGTTTGTCCGGAAGTCTGTACCTGACACAACCCTACTGCTCTCTTTGCAAGCCTGTCAGCCTCTTCATTTCCTTCCACCCCTGAATGTCCCCTGACCTTCACGAATCTGATATTAATTGAATCCCTGACAGATGTAATATAATTATAATATTCTATTGTTCCTTTTTTGTTTCGTTTCCATTCTCCCACAGCCCATGCCTTGATACCTGCATAATCATAGAATATAGAAATGTCTTTACGCATTGAAGCCATCTCTTTATCACTGCCATTGCCTGACAATTCATATCTTACGCCATCATGCATAAGAAAACCGCCATATCCATACACTCCGGTTGCAATATTAAAAGAACCATCAACAAATGCATAATCATTGTCAGGCATTACATCTTCCATATTGCCACTTCCGGTCTTTCCATTAATCTCCTGTACAGCTCCCCTTCCCATATAAGACTTCGCCTCTTCCACAGATGGAAAGCTCTTATATTCGGCAGCTGGAAAACCATGCACATTCTTCTTACATTCGTCCCATGTCTGATATATTCCTGGAACTTTACCTACACGCACAGCATAATATTTCTTAGCCATATATATTTCCCTATTCTGATTAATAAACTCTGATTACTCCGGCAATCTCTTTTACCACTGAAAGTCCGTTAAATACTGTCATTGCATCATTAAAATTCTTCTCTGCAACGACATCAGTAATGATAACCAGTTCAGCAACACCGTCCTTACGGCTCTTCTGGACCACCTGCGCAATACTTACATCATTGTTTCCAAGAACACTTGCAATGTTAGCAAGAACCCCCTGCTTGTCTAATGCTTCTATTCTTAAGAAGAATTTGCTCTTGGTTTCAGATATATCCTTAACAGGAAGCTCTTTGTAGCATGAGCAGCCAATCTTGCCACATGAGCCATGAACTATGTTACGGCATACATCAATAATGTCCCCCATAACAGCAGAAGCTGTTGGCATCTGACCTGCACCCCTTCCCATAAACATGGTATCATCACTTGCCTCACCATGAACAAATACCGCATTAAACGAATCTCTTACTGTAGCCAGAGGGTGATTCTCATCAATAAGCATAGGATGAACCTTAACTTCAATTCCATCCGGTGTATTTCTCGCAAGTCCAAGAAGCTTGATAACATATCCGAATTCCTTAGCATACTTAATATCTTCTGCTGTAATCTTAGTAATACCCTCTGTATATACCTGATTAAATGTTACTCTTGAATTAAATGCGATTGATGACATAATAGCCATCTTTCTTCCTGCATCATATCCTTCAACATCTGCTGTAGGGTCTGCCTCTGCATATCCTAATTCAGTTGCCTTGGCAAGAGCGTCTTTGTAATTCATTCCTGATTCAGTCATCTTGGTAAGGATATAATTAGTTGTTCCGTTAACAATACCAATAATCTCTGTGATATTGTTGCCAGCCATGCTCTGCTTTAATGGTCTGATTATTGGAATTGCTCCTGCAACAGCCGCCTCAAACTGAAGGTCAGCATGCATTTTGTCTGCCATTCCCATAACCTCTTCACCATGCTCAGCAAGAAGATCCTTATTAGCAGTAACAACCTGCTTTCCTGCCTCAAGTGCCTCAAGAATATACTGCTTTGCCGGAGTAGTTCCACCCATAAGCTCTATTACAATCTCAATATCCTTATCTTCAATAATATCCTTCCAGTTGTCAGTCAGTAATTCTCTGCCAATTGGATCCCGGTCTTTATCAAGATTTCTTACAAGAACCTTCTTAACTACAAGTTCTGCCCCCGTCTTACTAATCACATCATCTTTCATACTCTGACATAACTTGTATACACCTGTTCCTACTGTTCCTGCTCCTAATATAGCCGCATAAATCTTTCTGCTCATTACTTTGTACGCCCTCATTCCTGTTTATTATATTAATCTGTAATATATTTATTTCATATCTACAGCATCAACCTGATCCTTAAAGTTCTTTATCGCCTTTCCGGCCTTCTTTGTTACAGATACAATTCTCATAAGAGATATAAAATCCCATAATCCTTCTATCATCAGAGCAATTCCAATAAATACTATAAGTGCTGATGATGTTGAAAATGGATTCAATAATGCAATTATACCAATAACCACCATTACAACTGCACCTATGAGCTCAATCCACCATTTGTCCGACTCAAGATGATAGAAATCCACAGCATACTGGAGTTTAAGGATTCCATCAACAATAATAATAATTGCAAGTGCTGTTCCTAAGAATACAGCAATAAAGCCTGGTTTAATCACAAAAAACATACCAAATGCAAGAAGTGTAACTCCCTGTACAAGACCATATGATCCAAGAATCTCACTGCCTGCAATCCTAAAATAATTGATAAGTCTTAATACTCCCCATACACATAAGGCAACTCCAATTCCTTTACATATTATTTCCTGGGATGCTGTTGGAAATATTACCAGCAGTAAGCCAAGAACAAACAATGCAATTGAAACAATAATAATCTCAAACTTAATTGTCTTTAACTTCTTATAAATACTGTTCATATGCTCCATCTCCTTTTCACTCATTTCAAAGTTCCGTAGTTCTTTTGTCTTTTGATTATACACAAAAAAGAACATCACTTCAAGACATGCATTTTTCTGCACTTTAATCTGTCTGTGATGTTCTTTATTATTATTTAATATTAAGTTAACATATACAGATTACTCTGCTCTTGACATAGCCTGCTCGTAGTCTCTTGTTCCAACCCAGATTTCCTTAGTATATGGACACTTCTTCTGTTCAATAGAGCGCTTGATAATAACCGAAATACATACCACATTCGCTATTATTGCAAGCATTGCAACAACTCCCTGTGCTGTCGGGTTAGCTGTTATACCAAAGTTGGCAATTGCATCTCCTGCACTTGCACCTGTAGTGTGACATGTAATTGCTGCGTTATAAAGATCAAGTGCCTTAACACCAGCCTTAGTTGCTCCACCATATAATGATGGCAATACACTGAATGTATTGCTTAACTGGAATAATGGTAATACCTGTGCAAACATGCACCATGTCGCAAGTGTCATGGCTCTGTTCTGAATCCATCCACCCTTATTCCATAATGCATTAGCAAATGTAGGAGCAAGAAGAAGAGCTACACCACAGTACCATGTATGTGTTGGAAGATTACAATATGTATACTCAAAATTCCAGATGTCATAAGCAACGATAAACCATATTGTCATATCCGGCCAGAGCATATCATCCTTTTTCTTAGATGAGTAAATTCCCCACCAGCCTGTCATACAGAAGATATTAATAAGTCCTGCAATTCCATTAACAATATTCCACCAGCCACCATAAAGGAATACACCTTCATTAGATGCCCACCATGCACCAGAAAAATCTCCAGTAATCTGGTAAGCTCTTATGGCTGATTCAAAATCAGATACTACCGCAATAAGAATATTAATAGCAACAATTACGAATGGCCAAGGTTTAAACCATTCTTTCTTTCCAATTCCCCACTTATACTTAATCATGAGGAAACCGACAACTCCGATATCTGCTGCATAAAGCTTAGCATAATGGAACCATCCGTTCATATACTCATATGTCTGATTGCTGTGACCGCCAAACAGACCTGCCTGAATTGTTATGAAATAGATTGTGAGTACAGCCGGAATGATAACGAATAACACGATACCACCAATCTTAGTACGACGACCTATCTCATTAAGAATTACTAATCCTGCAAACACAAGCACCCAACCCAGTAACTGAGTCATGGCTGTGCTGCCATAAAGTTGAAATAACATTGTTCACGCCTCCAATCGCTTGATTGATTTTATAAGTATTTTACACTTTTTTAATAAATATTTCAAGTAAAAATGATAGTCTATATGGGCTATCCTAAACATTTTAATATCTGCGATTTCTTGTTGTTGACAACTGCAAGGTTTTGCAAGGCCGAACGAATATTTTTCTGAATCACTGCCGCCCTTATTCCTTCGAATGGTTTAAGAAAGCTGTTAATTCCAAGTTCTTTAGCATTCTGTTCCAGTCTTGTAATTGAAGTAAACGCTGCAGACCACTGTGTATTATTAAGTGTCTGTTCTAGTCTTATGAAGTCATAACACGCCATATATTCCCTTACATCCTTTATATATACGGTCATAACAACTTCATTCTCTATATCTTTATCCTTGAATTTTGAATTAGAAATATCTATTCCGAGTCTTCTAAGATTCGCGATTATTTTCATCAATACCTGTTCGCGGGCTGACATACTAACACTTCCCCTCACACTCAGCTTTCTTATATATTCTGGGCAGTACATTATTATGCTTTAGTTTTACTTTTTCCTTCAGGAATAACATATATCCATATAAGTGAACTTACAAACAAAAACATTGGATAAAACAGCTTTGGTAGAATCTGAAATGCTGTAATGCTATATCCAAGCTCTGAAACCGCTGATATGGCAACCAGCATCTGAGCACCATATGGTATTATTCCTTGAAATATACATGAAAATGTATCAAGAAGCGAAGCCGCTTTTCTTGGAGTAATATCATAATCATCAGCCATCTCTTTTGCAATAGGGTTAGCCATTACAATAGCAACTGTATTATTAGCTGTAGCAATATCCATTGTTCCAACTAAAAGTCCCATTCCAAGCTGTCCGCCTTTTTTCCCTTTAAATAATCTTCTTATTCCATTAAGTAAAGCATCAAATCCACCATATTCTTTAATAAGTGAACACATTACAGATACAAGAACTGCAACCATACATGTCTCAAACATTCCTGACGCACCACTTCCCATATTAAGAAGCAGAGTCTCCAATGTAACCTCTCCCATAACAAGCATAATAACTATTCCCGAAATAATACCTGTTATAAGTACAACAAAAACATTTACACCAATAATTCCACCCGCAAGTACAAGCACATATGGAATAATCTGAAAAAGATTATATGAATGTGCAATCTCACCATGAATATCTGTACTAAAAGAAAGCACAAGAATTATAACAAGGGTCACAATTGCTGCCGGAAGTGCTATCCAGAAATTCTCCCTGAACTTGTCTTTCATGGCACAGCCCTGACCATTACAAGCTGCAATAGTAGTATCTGATATAAAAGAAAGATTGTCTCCAAACATTGCACCACCCATGACAGATGCAACACATAATGCCATACTAAATCCTGATGCTTCTGATACCGCAACCGCTATTGGTGTAATAAGTGTTATTGTTCCAACAGATGTACCCATTGCAGTAGATACAAAGCAGGCAACAATAAAAAGTACCGCTACTGCAAACTTTGCAGGAATAATGCTTAACATAAAATAAGCTACACTCTCTGCACTGCTTCTTCCTACAACTCCGACAAATATTCCGGCTGTAATGAATATCAGAAGCATTGTAACAATGTTCCTGTCAGCCAACCCTTTTGCCATTACATCAAGCTTTTCATCAAACTTAAGCTGTGAATTCTGCATGCACGCTACTAATATTGCAGCCATAAATGCAACAATAATTGGTACATTATAAAATCCCATTGGAATCTTCATGACATATTCAAATATAATTCCGGTTCCAAGATACAACACAAGAAAAACAAGTATAGGTACCAGCGCAACCGGATTAGAATTCCTATCCTTTTTCATAATACCAATTAATCCTCGCCCATCTTAGCAAGCTTGGCAGCCTGGTCGGCAGCGATACATGCATCAATAATATCCTGGATGTCTCCATCCATAATCTTGTCAAGCTTATATAATGTAAGACCAATTCTGTGGTCTGTTACTCTTCCCTGTGGGAAATTATAAGTTCTTATCTTCTCAGCTCTGTCACCTGTACCAATCTGGCTTCTTCTTGCATCTGCCTCTGCGTCATGTGCTTTCTGAGTCTCAATGTCATATAACTTGGCTCTTAAAAGCGCAAATGCTTTCTCCTTATTCTGTATCTGTGACTTCTCTGTCTGTGAATAAATAACTATTCCTGTTGGATAATGAGTAAGTCGTACAGCAGAATCAGTTGTATTGACACACTGTCCACCATTACCTGACGCTCGCATAACATCAATACGGATGTCCTTCTCATCAATGTGGATATCAACCTCTTCTGCCTCTGGCATAACAGCTACAGAAGCAGTAGAAGTCTGTATTCGTCCGTTAGATTCAGTTACCGGGATTCTCTGTACTCTGTGTACACCAGATTCATACTTCATAATAGAGTAAGCTCCCTGTCCCTTAACCATGAATTCTACTTCCTTCATTCCACCAATACCGGTTTCATCGCCACTTAATACTTCAACCTTCCAGCCTCTTGCCTGTGCATAGTGTACATACATTCTGAAAAGCTCTGCTGCAAAAAGTGCCGCCTCTTCTCCACCTGCACCCGCTCTGATTTCAACAACAATATCCTTATCATCATTAGGGTCTTTAGGTAAAAGAAGAATCTTTAATTCATGCTCTAATTCTTCTACTCTTGCCTTAGATTCATTAAGTTCTTCCTTCGCCATCTCTTTAAGTTCTTCATCTGTCTCTTCATCAAGAATAGCAAGACTGTCCTCAATATTCTTCTTACAGTTCTTATACTCAGTATAAGTTTCTATAAGTGGTGCAAGACTGCTCTGTTCTTTCATAAGCTTTCTGAACTTTTCCTGATCATTAACCACATCAGGATTACCAAGTTCAGCCGTTATATCTTCATATCTGTTGACTGTATCTTCAAGTCTGTCAAACATACGTGTCACTTTTCCTTTCTATCTCTAACTATATAATTACTTTCTGCCCATAACAACACGGTCAAGGCCAGCGAGGTCTTTTACAACCGTTATATCTCTTAAACCAGCCTGCTTCATTATTTCAGAAACATCTGCTGCCTGTTCGGCTCCTATCTCATAACACAGGTATCCGTCTGTCTTAAGATATTCTCGTGCTTTCTCAGTGATTTTCCTGTAAAACATAAGTCCGTCCTCTGTTCCGTCAAGTGCAAGCAGAGGATCATGTAAACGGACTTCATCCTGCAGAGTTTCTATAACCTTAGTTGGTATATATGGTGGATTGGATACTATTGTATTAAATGTAATATCATTACCCAATTCGCCAAATAAATCACTAAGCATAAAATCAATATTATCAGCCTCGAGATTATGCTTATTCTTCTGGGCAACTTTAAGTGCCTTTTCTGAAACATCTACTCCAAGCACCATGCTTTCCGGGAACTTCTTAGCAAGAGTAATCCCAATGCAGCCTGAGCCTGTACACATATCAAGAATATTATCACCATTTCTTGTAACCTTGATTACCTCACCAACAAGCACTTCTGTATCAGGTCTTGGTATAAGCACATCTTCATTCACTTCGAATTCATATCCATAGAAATATGCTTTTCCCAGAATATGCTGCAGCGGAACATGCGCAGCCCTTTTATCAATATACTCTTCATACAGCAAAAAATTCTCTTCTGACAACATGCTGTCACCATTCACAAGATAAAAAGTTCTTGTCATACCATTAATGGCAGATAATAATTCAAAACTGTCATGGTCTGCATTATCGACGTTATTATCTCTAAGTCGCTTTGCCCCCCATTTTACTGCTTCTCGAATTGTCATCATAATTATCTGTCTTCCAGCCTTTTCTGTTTAAACATAGGAACATCCTCAGGATACTGCTCTTCTTCCGGCTCTTTTCCAGTTTCGAACTCAAAGCCCGCAACTACCTCTTCCTCTGTAAGTTCCTCTGCTTTATCATCAGCATTATAATCATTTGAATTATCATATACAGTACTTTCTGATTCATCACTTGCTTCATATACAAAAGCAAATGACTCCCTGTCTGTATCGTCCATACCAAATTCCATCTCCCTGCCCATCTGTAAATACTTTTGTTCAGGGGTAAGTTCTGTTTCCTGATTATCTTCTGACTTCTGTTCCTCTATATCAATAGTTCTTGTCTCTTCATTCCCATGAATAAGACTTCCTGATATTGCAAGTTCTGCCTCAGATGCCACAAGTGCTTCAACCGGATTATCGGCTTCTGAATAATATTCAGCAATAAACTGTCTCCAGTCAAATACTTCCTCAACTGCCCTTATGGCAACTTCAATCATATCCATATCCGGCTCTCTTGTAGTAAGCTTCTGAAACCACATTCCCGGTTTACTCAAAACTCTTACAAATGCATTATCATTCTTTCCTGCCCATCTTATTACCTCATAAGAAACTCCTGCAATTACAGGAATAAGCAGAATTCTTATAAGTATCTGCAGTGCCGTATTATCAACTCTTATAAATATAAAAAACACAATACTTATAAACATTACAAAGAATAAGAAGCTTGTTCCACATCTCTTATGATATCTTGAACTGTTCTTTACATTCTCTGGTGTAAGTCTTGCACCATTCTCAATGCAGTTGATACATTTGTGTTCAGCACCATGATACATGAAAGTCCTTTTAATATCTTTCATCATGGATATAAGTAAAATGTATATAACAAATATTAATAATCTCACAACGCCTTCTATGAAATTAAGAAGTGTCTTGGAAATTATGTATTTTGATACCAGTCTGGCTGCAAGATATGGAAGAACCATAAACAATCCAATTGCAAAGAATATTGACAAAATAACCGTTACTGCCATTAGAACCGATTCAAACTTATCCTTAAGAATATTCTTGCCAACCTCATCAATCTTAGTCTTCTCCTGTTCTGCCGGATCATCATAAAAAGATGCTGAATAATTAATTGTTGATATACCTGTAACAAGTGAATCAACAAAACTGACAATTCCTCTTATTATAGGGAAATTGAGCCACTGATGCTTTTCTGTTAAATCTCTGCTTTCTTTGACAACAACTTCAATTTCATTATCAGGTTTTCTGACTGCAATAGAATATTTATTCTTATTACGCATCATAATACCCTCAATTACAGCCTGTCCCCCAATTCCTGATGGCTTCATATTACACCATACCTTTCTTAAATGTTTTGTATACATTCAAAAAAAGTTGAGGTCCCGAAAAACCTCAACCTTAATTTCAAAATTAATTGTTTGATACTCCGTACTTCTTGTTGAACTTATCAATACGTCCGCGAGTAGATGATGCCTTCTGCTGTCCTGTGTAGAATGGATGGCACTTTGAACAGATTTCTACGTGGATTTCTTCCTTAGTTGAA
>OODN01001212.1_pt1 | contig 9903 bp, 15 predicted proteins | sample 1671651 | NCBI WGS metagenome assembly OODN01 (sample SAMN06348178, study PRJEB24527) | human gut metagenome | biome: human gut; feature: ankylosing spondylitis patient; material: feces | host: Homo sapiens | place: China | collected 2015-10 | reverse complement strand
TGTTTTTTTGTTCAATCCAATCATACGAGAAAGGAACTCCTTTTTCTAATGTTTTAAGAAATTAATTTAAGGAATTATTCATCCTTACACAAACTATTTTACGGTCTCAAAAAGATTAACAAGATAAGATAAGCAAACATTATTCTTCCTGATGTACCTTTTAGCCTTAACTTTTGATTAAACGTCTTAGTTGTTAAAATAAAATGTTTCGCCGTATATGTATAAATAGTTAGAAAAGCAATTAGCATTAATTTATAAATTTGTTTATTACCAATATTTAATCGTACAACACATAAACCACTTATTAAAAGTATAGTTGCTACCATAAATAATTTGGCAATTGTTCTCTTTATTATAATTTTATTTCCAAGTTCTACGTCATCCGCTAATGCTAAATAATAATTATCTTTCATAAGTTTATTCCAGCAACATATTTTTACATGAAATGATAAGGTTGATAAACCAATTTAAATTTATCAACCTTATTACTTATAATTTTGGAAAGCCATGAATACTAATAGGTCCACTTGGCATAGTTTGACAGATACTTCGTAGAACTCTACCCCAATAACGGCCATTGTAGTAATCGTGAGAATGACCTTTACCACCTAAAATTCTTTTAAATTGCTTTACAGAATTCCTTCATCTCAAATATTCTTCCTTACTTACCTGCTAAACCATCGCGAAGACCTGTCATAAATTGACCTGTACCTCTTTGAACTCCTCTCCACCAAGAGCCAAAATTAAAGCCACCTTTACGACGACCGCCTGAAACATTTTGTAATTCAGTAACACTTAACTTTTGAAAATTATTCATTTTAATACCTCTAATATATTAAATCCTCTTAACGATGATTATTCATTTTGCTTTCTTGATTTAGAAATAAAACCGAAAATATCAGTCACATTTACAATCAATGCAAGAATCACGATAATTGCTGATACCCAAATACCAAGTTGAGTTTTAGGAACATAAAACAGGGTTACAAGAAAAGCAATATTTATTAATAGCCATAGATAATTCTTCATTTTTTCCTTCACCATCATTCTAAGTACTTAAGGATACTTGCACCAATACCTACTAAAGTGCCAATAGCTCTAATATTTCTGCCAGTACCACGACCATTGTAGTAGTTTTGAGAATGTCTACCACCCACAACTCTAACTAACTGAACTGAATTCAAATTTTCAAAACTTACTGTATTTTCCATTTCAAATACTTCCAATAAATCTTTAAGTCTGCCTCGCTTAGTAGTTCTAAGCGTCTCATCAACTTACATATATAATTCTAGCAAGAATGGCTTCTTTTCCACGTTATCATCGTAAATTGACAACATATGCATCAAATTTAGCCACAATACACAATATGAATAAAAACTGGCCCATATATAAAAATAATCGATATCAAATCCACAGAAATGATATCGACTATTTTTTTAAATCCCTGTAAAAAATCCACCATATGCAGTTCCCATACCAATGCCGGTTCTCAAAGAACCTGGCTTACCAATATTGCCTGCAACAATATCACAGTATAGCTTACCCATTCCTGGCGATAGCTTTTCGCCAATAGCCAATGGAGTCAAAATATTTTTTAAATGATAGATAATATTAGGCATATTTACATGATGCTCCAATTGATGTTTAGCGTAGAGCAAAATTTCTCGTTCATTTTGCTTAACTCTTTCATCCATCAATAAATCTGTAACTTGATTTAGTAAAGCTACTTCTGGATCAAATTTATTTTTACTTGTCATAATTATTTACCTCTAGGCAATTATAACAAAATTATCCAACATCTATTGTGCCCCAACCATATACTATAGTATTTGTTTTAGCAATATGACGCAAATGTGCTATGGATACTCGAGAATGATAGTTCTTTAAGATCATTGCTAAGCATGCAGCACCACAATCTGTTTCATCAATTTGTGGGACATAGATTGATTTGTACCTAAGCGAAATTACCATTTTCTTCTTCCTTCTTAGCCAATATCTCAGTTTTATAATTATATTCAGATAGTAAGTCTTTCATCTTTTGCACACTAGTACGTGAAAAATCCTCAACATCTCCATTAATAAACTGTACACGATGTTGCTTCAAATCAATCGATTCAATATTCTTAGGATTTACTAAGCATGACTGATTTATTTTCTCTAGCATTGGATTTTCTTTAGCATATTGATTAATACTACCTAGGAGTTGCATTTCTCCTGTTGTTAGAATCATCAATAATTTATGTGGAGTAACTGTTGTTGAAATATAAATAATATCATCAATATTAACGTTTCTAGTTTGTCGACCAATCTTATATGAAAAAGTCATCTTCTTCATATAGTTGAACTTATGCAAATTATAAATGGCTACTTCAATTGTCTTCACCATCGTGTGTCTAAGCTTATCTAAATCAGACGTTTTTACAATATAATCAATTGGACCTAGACGTCTTCTAAATGTAATTAAAGATAAATCAGCATGACTAGTAACAAAAATAATCTGTGCACGTTCATCTCGCTTCTTAATTAATGAGGCAAGATCGAAGCCGGTATCATTTTCAGTGTCACCACCTAATTCAACATCTAAGAAATAAATACCACCATCTAATTTATGCTCCTTCAAATAAGTAATAGCATCCATATAATTAGTGGCTGTGGCAATCGAAAATTCTACTTCTTCATCATCTGAGAGAATCATCTCGGCTGCACCAAGAATTTTTTTAGTTTGCTCAATCTGATTCTGATCATCATCACAAATAAAAACTGGATATTTCATTTTTAGTCCTCAATTTCATTTTCATCATCAGGCAAAATTGTTAAATACAAAGTAAACCAACCATCATCAACGTAATAATTGACAATCATTACATTCTCATATTTATGAGTAATTTCTTTTACATTGGCTAATCCCAATCCCATATGATGCTTTTTAGTGGTAAAGTTCTTTTGACTCATTTTATCTGTTGCTATAGTAGCTTCTCTAACTCGATTACGGATTTCAAATTCAAAATTACCATTTTCTTGATAATACATTGCATCAACTCGAGCATTATTAGTACTACCTGTTTCTTTGATTAATGCCATACTTTCCTCAGCTGCATTATCAAATGCAATACCAATAATTCTAACTAAGTCCAAAATATTAACGCTCTTAGGAATTTGATAGATGTTTTGCTCGCAATCAAAACTATAATTTAAATCTAAACTATATAATTTAGAAAGCTTAGCAATTGCTATACTCTTTAAATTCTTCTCATGAATGTGATTTACACCTTTATATTTTCGAAGAGCTTTCTGATCAAACTGCGTGTTAGTATATTGATCGAGTATCTTTACCACCTTTGTGGTGTCGCCCTCTTGAGCACTAACTTTTAAGCTATTTAAAATATTTTGATAGTCATGTTTAAAACGGCGTAGATCATCTTCATTTTTATCAAGATAACTTGAATATTCTTGCAACTGTTGCATTTCAGACTTTAATTTCTGCTGTTTAAGAACAAGTTCTCTATTCTCTGCTTCTTTTGCTTTTCTATCTGCATTTGCTAATTCAAGTTGGAGCCTTTGTTCCTTTTGCTCTTGCTCGGTTAAAAGTTTCTTTTGAATATTAACTGCCGTCGAATAAGCAAATATGGAGAAAATTATCTGAAGTATTAGTAAACTTAAAGACACCTCAAATAATGTCGTCATACGATTATTCTGTAATGCTAACAAATACACAATAGAACTTGATAAATAAATATATAAAATTAATCCAATAAAAATCGAACTATTTCGATCATTTAAGAGCTTACGAATTTTTAAATAATACTTTTGGATTATACATACAACTAAAAAATCTATTAACAAAAAGATAAAAATAATACTACTGAAATTAATATCAAAAATTAGCAGCAATATTTCAACGCTAATCGTTATAAGAAGATCCAATAACTCAAAAAAAGAAATTAATCCAATGATTAATTTGACTTTCTTTTCTTTCCTCACAAAATACGAAAAAAGAAATACTGAAATTGCTTGAATAACATCTACTAAAAAATCATCTATTTGAGTTAAATCACCGAGAAGAACGCATATTCCGATAAAGATTACTGAAAAAACATAATCTCTTATTCTAAGTTTCCAACCTGACACCCTATAAAAAATATACAAATCGATTATAGGAGAAAATAAAGCCTGAAATAGCATTTTTACTTTAATCCAAAAATTCTCTTCCAATTAAAACGATTTTGTTTTTTATTGACTTTAAAATTTCTAAGGACAAAAAAACTTCCATTCGGATCAGCCACTCCACCAATAAATCCGCCTTTAACTTCAACTAATTCTTTTTCATTTAACTTCTTCATAATTCAAATCTTCCTTTCAACTCTTTAACTTTTTACATTACCAATATTACTATGCATTCAATTTTATACTCAAAGTCGTCATATTCTGTACTATTTTAATCATATTCTGCATTTTTATTTAAAAAGCACCTCCACCAGAACCATTTCCATAACCATACGAATTATTTTTAAAGACGCGGCGTCTAATTTTTGATCTTCCACCAACAACTTTCTTCAAGACTAGAATAGATAGTTTTTGCATAATTTTTCCTCTCTTTTTCTCAAAAAATACTATAGAAAAACATACACCCATTTGGACTCCAAAAAACATTTCATCATATTCTGCCTCATTTCAATCATATTTTGCAAAACATCAAGTTACTCAATATGAGAAGCTTCTTTCAATTTTATTTAAAAGATCACTACTTCGAGTCCTCCATCTTTTCGGTATCATTTTAGCTCATTTGATACCGCTAAATTAATAATGATACCGATTAAATACTAAAAAAGACTGACAATTCATTTTTACGTGGATTATCAGCCTTTTTGATTACTCATGATAAATATCTTGAACCGCCATACCCCAATATGGAATATATTCCATATATCTTTTACTTGCATTCTTATCATATGGTTTTATTAAATACGCTTCTAAACTTGATGCAATTGCCTTAGATACTTGAGAAGCATCTTTATCTGATAAATTAAATGTTTTACGAATTGAAGAGTTACTAATCTTCATGTCATTTACATATTTCAAACTAGCATCCCAGTAAATTGATTCATTCTTTTCAGTAATAGCCAATTCACTAAATGCTTTTTCCTCACGAATAGTTACTTGCGTAGCAGTGGTACCCTTGCTTAAAATTTCGACCGTTGGTAAATGAGCCTCTTCTAATGAATAAACCACTTTATCAATTCCAGTACCACGTGATTCAGTAATATGAAATTTACTTAAGATATTAGCCAATTCAGGATTACGGGATCGAGGTGGGACGTCTAAAAATCTAAGTGGTTCAATCAAAGGAATTCCTGGTGCTGTGCTTGCTGGTAGTATTGATTTATCATGTTTTAATTTTTTAAGACACCATTATATACAAATTTCCAGTACCAAAATCAGAAGATGTCGTCACTGCTATCTTATGCCAGCTAACATTGCCATTCATTGGTTGAGGAACTTGGCTCTGTATCACCTCAGAAAAATCCTTAATTTGATGTAGATTCAACTCATTTTCAAGTGAATCATCAGCTTTTATTTATATCTAAATCATTCCTGCAATTAAACTAACTACATATAAGAAGACACAGCAAACTACTAAATACAAACCGCCCCACTTCACGGTCTCTTTCAGTATTTCGCCTTCATCACCTTCGCGGTTAATTGAGCCAGTCGCCACGGCAATATTTTGCGGCGACAGCATCCCTGCCGTTGCGCCAGTCATGTTCGATGCTACAACCCAGTACTTACTTACACCTAGGTCCATTGCAGCAGACAGTTGTAAATTTCCAAAGAGAACGTTAGCTGAAGTGGCAGAACCAGTTAAGAATGTTCCTAATGCCCCAATAAGTGGTGCAAATAATGGATAAGCTGGCCCTAATAAGCTAACTAAGGCCACTGCTAATGCATCGGTCATTCCTGCATAGACCATTACTTTGGCTAATCCTACAATTGCACAAACCGTAATTGTTGTCTTCCAGACGCTCTTAATTACTTGTCCTAAAATTTGCATCATTTTCTTAAAACTAACGCCCTGAATTGCCCCACCGATTAAAGTAGCGACAAAAAGCAACGTACCTGGAGACGACAACCAGCTAATTGACAAGGTATTCGGATTTTTCCCCGTATAAACAACCAAATTAGTTGTCACCTTATTAAGTAAATTATTAACTGCTGGCACCAATGATGATGCAAAAATAACGAAGATGAAAACTAAGATAAATGGTGAACATGCCTTGAGCATTTCTTTAGTACTTGGTTTTTCTACATCAGGTTCTTCCTCCTCATCATGCCATCTAGTTAATAAAATCGTAACTGCAATTGAACAAAGTGACCCAACGATTGCTGGCAATTCTGCTCCAACAAACTTAGCCGCAATTACTTGCGGGATTGCCATGCCTAAACCTGACATCAAGGTAATTAGTCCAACGCCTTTAATTGCTTTAATAGAACCTTCCGTTAAAATTACTAGGATAAATGGCACCAGCACAACTAAAACAAATAATTGCAAGGTCACGATGAAGGATAATTATTCTTGCTTTAACCCAGTCACTTCACCCAAGGTAATGATCGGCAAGCCAATTGCACCAAAAGCTGTGGCCGTGGTATTAGCAATCAGACTGATTACTGATGCTCTAATTTGCTCCAAGCCAAAGGCAATCAAAATCCCAGCGGCAATCGCCACCGCGGTTCCAAAACCAGCAATTGATTCCAAAAAGCCACCAAAGCCCCAAGCGATAATCAAAACAATAATCCGCTTGTCTGTTGAAATCGTCGCCAGCATATCTTGAATGGTCTTCATACCACCTGATTCGGTAGTAACATTATACGCAAATAAGGCCATCACAATTACGAACATGATCGGCCAAATGCCCATGATAATTCCTTCCAGTGCGCCAGTCATCGTATCTAACACTGGCAACTTAAAACTAAAGATCGCTAATGCCATGGTTAAAGTCAGCCCAATCACACAAGCACGTGCAGCTGGCATTCTCATTACGCCCAATGAGATGATTAACCAAATAATTGGCAACAACGCGATCGCGAATCTAATCCACATCAAAAGTCTCCATCATTAAAAGTATCTCTTTAGCACAGTTGAACTTCGTCACGCCCAAATCATGTTGACTTACAACTCTATTGACCACCCAGAAACTACTTACTTTGGTTTGTCAGTTTCATGGCAAGAACGTAACAAGGATGGTCATCAAGAACACTCAGACCACTTCATTATTTACTAATCCACTTCTAATAAGCATAAAAAATCTAGTTAGTTTTTTGCTAACTAGATTTTTTATGTTTCTGTGACCTTATTTGATTAATTATTAATAGCTTTAATAAACTTGTTCTTAGAATTGCGATCTCAGCATCCCTATATTAGATATTTACGATTTATGCGAGTTAAAGTACAAATTTTATAATTTCTATAAAAAGACGGACTGTTTTTGCAAGTTGTATTTCCTACTCAGAAAAATTGAATCTAGCTGTAAATGTAAGTATTGAAACTCTCGTTTTTATTGAACTTGAACTGATTAAGCAAAATAGAAGCAGCCCAATCTGTATCATCTGCTTCAAAAAAATTTCATCAAAATTAGAAAAGATCTCATTTAATACAGTCTGAATAAATGGTTGATAGCTTTGGCGATTCAATGAACAAACATAAGCGATTTCATTGTTTTCAGTAAATACTAGATTTTCGATTCTATTGTTTCTATTTAAACTATAAAAACCTGTTTTTGTTGGTGCGTCTTTAATAAAAGTAGAACGATTAACTGTTAGCGGGGCTACATTAGCATGTGTGTCTTTATAATATTGATAAAGTAAATCACAACACTCAAGATACCTTGAATTCGCTTGCGTAAACGGATATATTACCGAAACGGTATTCACTGGATATTTAAGGTCTTTTTTAGTAAAGATTGGTGTAAAGCAACGCCGCTTACATTTAAAGCCATTTCGTATCAATAACTGGATTAAATCTTTGTTTTCAGACTCGGTCAAAACTGCTAATGACTTTTCTTCCCGTTGACGAATAACAGAAAAAGGTAAATCAATGGCGTAAGTTTCAAGTTTAATATTTAGGTAAGTACATGTATCATGATAAATATTATGATAGGTCTTAAGAGTGCCTAGGTCTTTTTCCTTCTGATAGATTGTATAAGTTTGGGGATCAGTTTTTGAAATCCTGATAGTCATTTCTCTTTGCCTTTCTTCAACTGATGATAGCAACTTAACCTCACTTAATTACAATTATTACTTATCTTCTAATTCTTTCATGAGTTCCTTGTACTTTTTATAGAAATCATCCATAAATTCATGCAATGTAGGATCGATATTATTATCAATCTTAGACATTCTCAATAAACCTCCTAATATCTTTTTATGTAACCATAGCATGGAGTATAGAAGATTACAATCGAGAAGAAATAATTACTAGAGCAAACACCTTTATAAAAATTTTCAAAGTCCACAAACTAGCGTTAGCGGACTTTCAAATTTAGTGTAAAATGGAATGAGAAAACAAAATTTTGAATAGAATTTAGGGATGCACGATGACAAAAAATGAATTAGAGAGATTAGATATCAATCCAGACTTTCAAAAAAATACTTCAACCAATCAACTGATTTTTCAGCAAAACCATTTGGAAGATTTGTTCAACCAATTTGTCGTTTTCATCGATGCTTCCAAGAACACTGTGAGAACATACCGTGGATCATTAAAACAATGGTTTCTCTATTTGCGAGAAAATCAAATTGTGCAGCCCACTGCGGAAACTGTGCGGCAATATCGTGATCAATTACAAAAGGATGGTAAAAAAGCCACAACGGTTAAAAGCTATATTATTGCCGTAAAGCGATTTTTTAGTTGGACAGAAGAAGCGGGCTTATACCCTAATGTAGCTAAACATATCAAGAGCGGTCATATAAGTAAGAATTTTAAGAAAGATTACCTAACCGGGTCTCAAGCTCGACAAATATTAAATAGCATTGATCGCTCTACCGTTAAAGGCAAAAGAGATTATGCCATGTTGGTCACAATGTTGACAATGGGGCTGCGAACGATTGAGGTTACCCGTGCAAACATTGAAGATATCCAAGCCAAAGGCAATGCGACTGTATTGTATGTCCAGGGCAAAGGTCATGACGAGAAAGACGATCTAGTTCGAATGCCGCAGCACGTAGAATCGGCAATTAGAGATTACCTTAGTGTTAGACATGCAAGTGATCTAAGTAAGCCATTATTTGTCAGTACTAGTAATCACAATTCAAATGGACGAATGACTACTCGCTCAATCAGACGCGTTGTTAAAACAGCTTTTATTTCTGCTGGCTATGACAGTCCACGCTTAACTGCTCACTCTACACGACATACGGCGGCTACCCTTAGTTTGCTTAACGGCGCTACCCTTCAACAAACTCAAGAATTGTTGCGTCACCGCAACATTGGCACTACAGAAATCTACGCTCACAACATTGATGCCGCAACAAACCCTGCAGCAAACGACGTCGAAGAAGCTATCTTTGGTAAGTCTATATAATAGGAAGAAACTCGAAAAGAAATGATTAGTTGAACGAAAACGGTCTTAGAATTGCGTTCTCAGCATCAACTTTGTCTTATTATCACTTATATATTTATTTGCGTAAGTTTTAAAGTGTCTTTATAATCAAAATAGTGATAAATGTGAGTTCATGAAATTCACAAAAAGTATATGAAAAAGACGTTACTCTAAATATCAAAGGCTCTATAATTTTTCCTGTTGATGACTTATCTATATGATAAGCTGTTAACAGGATTTTTTATTGCAAAAAAGGTGTCTGGGAAAAAACTAACTTTCAGATACCAAAAGACGATCAATCCAACTCTTA
>OODN01001207.1_pt1 | contig 9927 bp, 9 predicted proteins | sample 1671651 | NCBI WGS metagenome assembly OODN01 (sample SAMN06348178, study PRJEB24527) | human gut metagenome | biome: human gut; feature: ankylosing spondylitis patient; material: feces | host: Homo sapiens | place: China | collected 2015-10 | reverse complement strand
CGCTTCGTAGCCAATGCCAAACCAGAAGTCGTCCAAAAAGAACGCGACAAACAAGCCGACTACCAAGCGAAATACGATGCGACCGTAGCACGGATTGATGAGATGAAGAAACTCGTGAAATAAACACAGAAACACGGCGGTATGCCGTGTTTTTTTGGTATAATGAAAGTGAATTTATTGGTTTTGGAGCGGGATATTGAGGGATAATCTTAAAAATTTAATAAATAGGGCAATAGTAAAATATACTTTTCCTATTATACTTACTGACGAACAAGAAAAAGTAACTTCAATTAATAAGAGTAATTTAACAACTGCTGGAAAGGATGAATATTGTTTTAAAGGCAATGATAATGACATTTCAAAGATAATTTATAATGGAATTGTTGAATTCGCTGAGAATGAATTTAAGATTGATTATGATAATTTGGATAGAGAACAAACAAAGGTGATTAAAACTAAATTAAAATATAATGAAAAGGATTCCTCTCAAACAAAACTTCAATACGGATTTTATGGGGAAGTACTTTTAGATTTATTTTTAAGAAATTATTTTCATACTGATGTTCTAATTGCTAGAGGTTATTTTTATTCACCTCTTGAAAATTCTGAACCAAAAGGGTTTGATGCTTTTCATATTATTGATAATAAAGGAAATTTAGAGCTCTGGTTTGGAGAAGCAAAATTTCATCAAAGTTTTACATCTGGAATTAACTCTGTACTTTCCAAGATAAATTATTCTATTTCAGATGACTATTTGAATAATCATATGTTTGCAATTATTAATGAGAAAGATAATATTTCTCATTTGCATCCAATTTTAGAAGGAATAATTAAAAAATGGGAGGATAATCCTGATATTATTCTTGCCGATGAATTACAAAATAATAATATTGAATTAGTGTATCCTGTTTTTATTGCATATCAAAAACAGCCAACCTACGGTTACGAAAAATCAATTGCATCCAGTGTGGATAAAATCAATAGGGAGTTAGGAAAATATTCGTTAAATTTAGCTGTTAAAATAAAGGTTAGTATATTTGTAATGCTCTTACCTGTTGATGATTCTAATAAATTAAAGGAAGAAGTGATTGAATGGATAGAAACGAAAGAACCGCTCATCTAATCAAAGAATTGAATTTATATAAACGATACCCTGAAAGAAGAGGCGTCTTTGTCAAATCAACTTGTGACTATTACGATGCTGTTAAAATAGACGAACTTACAAGTAGTGATTTAAATTTCTTGCGTTATATAGCAAATGAAGCTGGAGTACCACAATACTTTGAGCTACTTGAAAGAAAATATCAAGAAGGTAATGAAATAAATCAAGAGGATATGAATTTATTATCTATAAGCTCGTTTTTTAATGAAGCACATTTAACTTTGAATGATTATATGTTACATAAATATCAAAAAGAAGTTCAAGAATTATTTGAATTCCAGTTTGATAATAGGTATATCCTTTCTGCCCCAACTTCATTTGGTAAAACTTTTATTGTTTATGCAATTATAAAAAAGATGGGATATTCTAATATATTGTTAATTTTTCCTACCATAAGCTTGTTATCAGAAAATTATTTAAAGTTGCAAAATGATGAATTTTTCTCTACATATAAAATACATACATTAAGCGAAATATCCGAGGAAGAACTCGGAGAAAAAAATATTTTTATTTACACTCCTGAACGATATCTGTCATTTTTAGATAATAACACTAGATATTTTAATTTTTCTTTTGTAGATGAAATATATAAAATTGATAATGATTTCATTATAGATAATGATACTCCAGAAGAAAATGAAAGGGATACTGCATATAGAGTTGCTTTAGAATATGTATGTCGCAATAGTAAAGATATTTTGCTTGCTGGGCCTTATATTCAATTTCAAAAACTTGAAACAGAAATAAATTCGTTTAATAATTTTACTCTATTTAATAAATTTAAAATACTTGAATATAATGATGTTGAGATTGTATCTAAGAATATTACACATATCGATAGAAAAGAGTTTGAACTTGGAAATATCAAATATAAATTAGATAATGGAACTTCATCATTACAAGATAAAGTAATACAAACTATTGTAAAAATAGAGGATAATACATTAATTTATTGTGGAAGAAAATCAGAGGTAGAAAGACTAGCGAATTATTTATCGGAAAATGATAAGTATCTTTCATTGATCTCAGAAAAACATTATAACGAAGATGATGAACTGTTTTCTATTTTTTTGGATCATGTAGGAAAGACCTTCGGATATGATTGGATTCTATATAGAGCACTCGAAAAGAGAATCGGAATTCATCATGCAGGGGTACCAAAATATATTCAGAATGAATTAATTAATTTGTTCAATAAAGGTGATTTACAATGTCTTTTTTCTACAACAACAATTACTGAAGGCGTGAATACGACTGCTAAAAATTTGATTGTTACTGCTATTAAAAAGGGGAAGAAGAGACTAAAACAGTTTGATGCTAAAAATATTGCTGGGAGAGCAGGTCGTTTTAATGTCCATTATAGTGGTAACGTTATTGATTTAACAAAACAATTTGAAGCGCTAATTAATTCGCAACAGGCCGAAATTGAACATAAAAATTATGATAATCGTCACAATAAAACTGATATTGATTTAGAAGTAACTTTGGATGAATTTTTGACAGATGATGATAGAAAGTTTAAAGATGAAATCAATGGGGCAAAAAAAGAATCGGGATTACCAAATTTTATTTTTCATTCATATAAAGCGATAGGCCCTTTGGATAAAATCTCTATTTATAATCGAATTAAAAAAATGTCCCCAGCAGAGTTTCAAAAAATCGAACAATTAAAGCGAGTCTTAAACACATCTAAAGGTAAAGAAATTCATTGGGAAGGATTTCAAACGGTTATTAATATTTGTTCTGAATTTGTTTCTAATTCTGATTTGAAACAATTAATGGAAAAGAAAGTTGGGAAAAAACAGTTTTCTCTAATTGTTATACAGTTAGCAAGTTATTTACAGAATGGATTTTTAGGAACAGTGGATTACTATGTAGAGAAACAGAGGCTGAGTAAAGATAAAGCAATTAGTAAAACCTCTAAATTAATTTATACTACATTTAAATATCATCTTGTAAAGAATTTAGGAGTATTTGATTTATTATATAGATTCCATTATTCACAAGTTTATAGAAAAGATTTTGACAATGTTACTGGAATTCAAATTCTTCTACAAAGGCTAGAGTATAATGCTCTTACTAATACTGGTCGAAAATTAAGTGATTTTGGAGTACCTTTTGAATTAGTAAGATATTATGATAGAGTAGTAGAGAATAAAAACTTTGATTTGTATGAGAGTTATGTCGATGAAAAAATTCAAAATCTACTTAAGTAAGAAAATAAAAATAAGAACCTCATTATTATCATGAGGTTCTTATTTGCGTAATTACATTTAGAGAATCGTAAATATAATATCGTTGGAACTAATCCATTCTACTTTAATTTTAGTCCCAACGGTTACATTCCTTTGATTGAACCAGTCGTTAAAGGCTTTTAAGTTTCCTTGTCCAGAAAGATTTTTAGCATAGTGACTCCCCCCTTGAGAAGCACCTGATGTTTTCACCGTTCCAGAAAATAATTCATCTGCTGAGCGAGCATAAAAAATATTCTGTCCTAAAATATCTCTTCCTTGAGTGTGATTGGAATTATAAATTCCAAATTGATGTGCTGCTGAACTTGGAATTGGGATATAACATTCTCCTGTTATCTGAGGACGAGAATTTGTATTCCTGTATGTGCCCCATTCAATATTAGTTTCTTTAAGTTCTACTATGAATTGATCTCCTTGTTTTGGCATTATGCACCTCCTTAAGTTTATATATTCATTATATCATTTATATTTGAGATGTGTTTATATTTCAGTATTTTTTTAAAAATGATATACTAGTTTAGTTAATCATATTTTTAGAAAGCAGGTTACTACATGACAAATTCTGTAAGTTCGAACCGACCTGAGAAGTACAACATTGCAGCTTTCTTCTCAGGTGTTGGGGGAATTGAGTTGGGATTTGAACAGACCAACGAGTTCAGAGTGGTGTATGCCAATGAATTTGATAAGTATGCACGTCAGACTTATCGTTTAAATTATCCAGATACCTATTTGGATGGTCGTGATATTCACGATGTTCAGCCAGGGGATATCCCAGCTGAGCGCGTGGATGTGATTATGGGAGGGTTTCCTTGCCAAGCCTTTAGTATTGCGGGTTACCGCAAGGGTTTTGATGATGATCGTGGTGATCTTTTCTTCGAATTGCTTCGCATGATTAAGGGATGCAAACCTCGTGCCATTTTCATCGAAAACGTCAAAAATATGGTCGGTCATGACCATGGCAATACCTTCAAGGTTATACGTGAAGCCTTGACCGAGAACAACTACTTTATCAAGTGGAAGGTTCTTAACGGAAAAGACTATGGAAATATCCCACAAAACCGTGAGCGGATCTACATTGTTGGTTTTGATACTAAAGAAGCCTACGACTTGTTTGAGTTCCCAGAGGAAATCAAACTGACAACGACCTTGGCTGACGTTATTGATTTTGGTGCTAAGCCAGATGAGGCCTACTATTATCGAGAAGGCAAGCAGAATTTCTACGCTGATCTCAAGGCCAATGTGACCAGTCAAGATACGGTCTACCAGTGGCGTCGTCAATATGTTCGTGAGAATAAAAGTGGTGTTGTTCCAACCTTAACGGCCAATATGGGAACTGGCGGGCATAATGTTCCATTGATCCTGACAGATAGTGGGGAGATTCGTAAGTTAACACCAAAGGAAACCTTCAATGTACAAGGTTATCCAAAGACCTTTAAGTTGCCTGAGGGTGTTTCCAATGGTCAACTTTATAAACAGGCTGGAAATAGTGTGGTTGTCCCTGTAATTAAACGTATTGCAGAGCGGATAGCTTTTGCCCTTAATGAGAGCAATGGAATGTCTCAACTGGATCGCTCCGGAAAATTCGCGATTATCTATACCAAGATGAATGGCCAGTTTGAAGGCCAGTCTTATGTGAAAGATTTTGTCTCCACTTATGAGGAAGCAGAGAAGAAGATTGCTTCTTATGAGGATGGTCTTGCCATTTTATCAGACGAAGATTATTTCAGATTGGTAAAAAAACGTGGCAATTTGGAGTTTTACAGCATTATTTAACGAATTATATAAGTAAGGAGACTAGTGAAAATCTAGTCTTCTTTTGATATACTTAAATAAGAAGTGAGGATGAATAGATGTGGGAACACTTAAAACAAGAACAAAAAGAGAAATATAAGACTCTCATTACCAATTTTGCTAGTCTGAGTGAAGCATTTTCTCAAAAGGCTGAAGCCGAAGATTCTAATGATCGAGAAAACTACGTTGCTCCGATAGTCAATTCAAAATTCCAAGAGACTGTTTTTCAGAAGGCTTTTCATGCTGTTGGTGAGGATATTGCCAACACCTCTTATGATGCTTCGCTGGTCGTTGATGAGCAACATAAGTATTTAGTTGGGATTAAATCCTTTGGTTTGGATTCAGGGGATCAAAAAATTGCTCAATTCAAGAAAGATTCACAGTCTTGGAACGAGCTGTTGAGTGAAATTCGATTTCATGCTGCTATTTCACCGGACAAGGAAACAGCTGATAAAGAAAATAGAGCTCGCTATGAGAAAATGGCTAGGGAGATTGCGACCTTGCGAAATCAACGGATTGAATCATCTAAAGCTCTCATTAAGGGATTTCATTCTGATGCTAGTCATGTGGAAGCCGTCTATCATGTCTTGATGCCGACTTCGAAAGGACACAAGCCTCAGATCCATGTAGGAGAGACGACTTATTTGCCCGTTGATCTAGACCATCTCAAGATTCTGGGATCCACGACCAAGAACAATCCGACAAATTTTCGTTTCACAGATGGCCATCATGATTATAAATACACGGCTGCAGATAGTCAGCTCCATATGACCTTTAGGAATAAGGAGATTGTGGTTGATACTTGGGATGTGAATTATGTTGAAGATCCCTTTTATCTCTTTGAACACCTTCACTTATTGACCTCAGAAAAAAGTGATTCAGATATTCTTGAGACGGTGTCGTGGGTGATCACAGACAAGCACGGAAATGTAGAAGAAAATTCGGGCTTTAATGCCTTTAATGGTGGATCAAAATTGGCCAAAAAAGAGCGCTTGCCACGGATTTTAAAGATTCAGGACAAATTTAAAGACAGTCTCGCTCCAGAAGAACTAGCTTTTGTAACCTTTTCTTTAGAAGAAATCCTCTTGAAAAAATGGTCTACCAAGGAAGAAAAAGCCCAGATGAAATCTATTCGTGAGGACTTGATTCGTTTTGTACACGAGACGGGGAATGAAAAACTAATCAAAGAAGTTGAACAGCTGGTGTATCGTCCAGTCAGTGAAGTGTATATTCCTCTTCCAGACTCCAAACATTTTCATGAGGAGCGTCCGGACTTTTTTGGTAAAGATATTGGAAGGTTTGAGCCAGGTACAAGTAAACTTGTGCTCCCAAAAGAAGAACGGACCTTTAAGCTACGATTTTTATCATCAGGTGATGTGATTACGGCCTATATCAACCAAGAAGCTGGGAAGGCCATTCAATCAACTGATAAGCAAGAAATCCTTGGCAATTGGATTCTTCGTGGAGTCTTTCAGTTAAAAGACAGAGAGATTTTAACGGGTAAGAAACTGTCTCAACTAGAAATCAATGGTATCCGTCTTTCCAAATTCAAAAACGGTGAAATCGGCATTGACTTCATCTGGATTGATGTGGACAATCCTCCGGCAGATGCGATCGGTTGGGTTGCGAAATAGAGAGTAACAGACTATTCATAGAACTACAAAAACACCACCTCCTAGTCAATTAGGAAGTGGTGTTATGCTTTAGACCATTTGCCAGAAATAATCGATGATATAGGTCAGGCCATAGGTGTAGATGACGAGGGTGATAGGTTTGCAGAGGATGATGATGGTCATGTAGCGTTTGAAGGTCATATTGGTCAGACCTGCCAGCATACAGATGAAGTCGGCGGGACTAACCGGCCAGATCATCATGAAGATAAAGAAGCGATCGAACCGCTTGCCTTCATTGAGCCAGCCAATGTACTTGTCGTAGGTCTTCTGACTGACCATGGATTGGACGAACTTAGGCCCGTACATTCTGGCGAGATGGAAGATAATGGCACAGCCAATGACAATGCCGATGTAATTGTAAATGGTCCCAATGATGTGGCCGTAGATGAAGACACCTGCTACAGATGTCAGGGCGCCGGGAATAATTGGGACCACTGTCTGAAGGATCTGAAGAAAGATAAAGAGAGGTGGTCCAAAGATGCCTGCTTGCAAAATAAAGGCAGACAGAGTTTCCTTGGATTGAAGGATGCCAGAAAAGTAGGCCCAGATACAAAAGGCCAAGGTTCCAAGAGCTCCAATGATGGACGACCAATTAATGATGCGCTGGAGAAGAGGAGAGACCTCTTTTAAGCTTGTTTGTTTCATAAAAAATTCCGAGTTCTTTTTCTTCTACTATACCATGTTTTTGGAACTTTGTAAGGATTTTGTCTATTTTTTGAGTAATGAAAGCGACCTGATTGGAGTCTGTCGCTGTTTTAGTCGTGAAGCGGGTGCAAAATGGGCCTTTTTATGCTACAATGAAAGGAGTATAAAAAATGGAGAAAAACGTGTCAATCGAAAATTACAAACCAGATTTTGCGGTGGAAGCAGCCTATGATCTCACCGTTACAGACTTGAAAAAACAGGGTATTAAGGCGGTCCTTGTGGATTTGGATAACACCTTGATTGCTTGGAATAATCCGGATGGGACTCCCGAGATGCGCCAGTGGTTGCATGACCTTCGTGATGGGGGGATTCGGGTTATCGTGGTATCTAATAATAGTCCCAAACGGGTCAAGCGCGCTGTTGAGAAATTTGATATTGACTATGAAGCTTGGTCGCTTAAGCCCTTTACCTTTGGGATTGATCGTGCCCTCAAACGTTTCCACTATGAGAAAAATGAAGTGGTCATGGTCGGGGATCAACTGATGACGGATATCCGGGCTGCCCATCGTGCAGGCATTCGTTCGATTTTGGTCAAGCCTTTGGTCGAGCATGACTCGATCAAGACCCAGATCAACCGGGCGCGTGAACGCCGTGTTATGAAGCAAATGGCCGAGAAATATGGTCCGATTGTATACAAAAAAGGAATTTAAGAATGGAAGAATTATTCTGTATTGGCTGTGGAGCCCCCATTCAGACAGAAAACAAAGAGGGACTAGGCTTTACTCCCCAATCAGCTCTTGAAAAGGGCTTGGAAACAGGCGAGGTTTATTGTCAACGCTGTTTTCGTCTCCGTCACTACAATGAAATCACAGATGTGCATCTGACAGATGATGATTTCCTAAAACTCCTTCACGAAGTAGGGGATAGTGACGCACTCGTGGTCAATGTAGTGGATATTTTTGACTTTAATGGGTCCGTTATCCCTGGTTTACCACGCTTTGTAGCAGGAAATGATGTCCTCTTGGTCGGAAATAAAAAGGATATCTTGCCTAAGTCTGTCAAGGATAGCAAGGTGACTCATTGGTTGATGGAGCGGGCCCACGAAGAAGGCATGCGTCCTGTCGATGTGGTCCTCACCTCTGCCCAAAACAAGAGTGCTATCAAGGACTTAATGGAAAAGATTGAGCAGTACCGCAAGGGCCGTGATGTCTATGTGGTGGGTGTGACCAACGTTGGGAAATCGACCCTCATCAATGCAATCATCCAAGAAATCACTGGAGACAAGGATATCATCACGACCTCTCGCTTCCCAGGGACGACACTGGACAAGATCGAAATCCCACTGGACGATGGATCCTACATCTATGATACACCAGGGATTATCCATCGCCACCAGATGGCTCACTACTTGACGGCGAAAAACCTCAAGTATGTCAGCCCTAAAAAGGAAATCAAACCCAAGACTTATCAGCTTAATCCAGAGCAAACCCTCTTTTTGGGTGGTCTAGGACGCTTTGACTTTATCAAGGGAGAAAAGCAAGGTTTCACCGCCTTCTTTGACAACGAACTCAAGCTTCACCGAACCAAGCTAGAAGGCGCGACCGCCTTTTATGACAAGCATGTCGGTGGCTTACTAACTCCTCCTAATAGCAAGGGAAAAGAAGAGTTCCCACCCTTGGTTTCTCATGAGTTTACCATCAAGGACAAGACAGACCTCGTCATCTCAGGACTCGGATGGATCCGCGTCAATGGAGAAGCCAAAGTAGCCGTATGGGCACCAGAAGGCGTCGCCGTCGTTACCCGCAAAGCTATTATTTAAAAAACAGAAAAAAATATATCTGAAGAGCGAACAAAGTGAGCTCATAAAGAGATCGTTATTGCCGTGGTGTAGTTGCCAATCGATCGATTGGCAAGGGCAAAATGGAGACCAAGGCTCCATTTTGAGGTGAGGAAATCCATTTTTCAAAGATGAGATCTTTGAAAAATTAGTTCCGGCCGTCCCCACCACTTAAAATAACGATCAAAAAAGGAAGTAAAAATATGACATTAACATCTAAACAACGGGCTTTCCTCAACAGCCAAGCCCACAGCCTCAAACCCATTATCCAAATTGGGAAAAATGGGCTCAATGACCAAATCAAAACCAGTGTGCGCCAAGCGCTAGATGCGCGTGAACTCATCAAGGTGACTCTTCTTCAAAATACGGATGAGAATATCCATGAAGTAGCAGAAATCTTGGAAGAGGAAATCGGTGTGGAAACGGTCCAAAAGATTGGTCGGATTCTCATCTTGTTTAAACAATCGAGCAAAAAAGAAAATCGTAAAATTTCAGCGAAGGTAAAAGAAATTTAAGACATCGAGGAGAGCAAACCTATGGCAATTGAACTATTGACTCCCTTTACCA
>OODN01001202.1_pt1 | contig 9954 bp, 6 predicted proteins | sample 1671651 | NCBI WGS metagenome assembly OODN01 (sample SAMN06348178, study PRJEB24527) | human gut metagenome | biome: human gut; feature: ankylosing spondylitis patient; material: feces | host: Homo sapiens | place: China | collected 2015-10 | reverse complement strand
AGCAAGTACCTTGGGAAGGTCGATGACTCCCAGAAACATCTTTTTGAAATGGGAAAGACCTTAACCTTTGGAGATTTGGATGTAGAAAGTTTTGGTGTCAGCCATGATGCTGCGGCTCCACAGTTTTATCGTTTCATGAAGGATGGAAAGAGTTTTGTCATGCTGACAGATACAGGTTATGTTAGTGATCGGATGGCAGGGATTGTTGAAAATGCTGATGGCTATTTGATTGAGTCCAACCATGATGTGGAAATCCTACGGGCAGGCTCTTACGCCTGGCGATTAAAGCAACGGATCTTATCCGATTTGGGTCACCTCTCTAATGAAGATGGTGCAGATGCCATGATTCGGACCCTAGGCAATAAGACCAAGAAAATTTATCTGGGCCACTTATCCAAGGAAAACAATATCAAGGAATTGGCCCATATGACCATGGTCAATCAATTGGCTCGAGCAGATTTAGCGGTAGGTCATGATTTTGAAGTGTTGGATACATCTCCGGATACAGCGACTCCGTTAGTTGATATCTAAAATAAAAAAGGAGATGAGGTCATCTCCTTTTTAGATCAGTATTCTAGGCTTGAAATGAATGAAAGGATAGGAGCAGTTAAGTTGAAATATGTATATATGACAGTAGGGTTTATTTCCTTAGGATTAGGGATTATTGGGATTCCTTTACCTATTTTACCTACGACCCCGTTTCTTTTATTAGCCATGGCTTGTTTTGCCAAAAGTTCTCAACGGTTTGAAAAATGGTTACATGGGACCAAGTTGTACCAAACTTATGTTGCAGATTATCGGGAAACAAAGTCGATCTCTAAGAAGCGGAAAAAACGAATTATTCTACAAATTTATCTGTTGATGGGGATTTCCATTTACCTGGCTCCACTCTTGTTTGTAAAAGTAGGTCTAGTGGGATTAACTATTTTTATAAGCTATTATTTGTTCAAAGTGATTCCGGATAAAGAAGAATGATGTAAGGACAGAATAGGTCCTAAATCCTATCGTGAAAACAAGGGAAAGGAGTGCGATACGCACTCTTTTTTGGTATAATAGAGGGGTGTATCTTTTGGACGAAATGAGTCATAAGATTCGATCCAGATGCATAAATGAAGAAAGAAAGTAGTAACGTGATGCAAGCCTTATATAACCTTCTTGCTGAGAAATTTCGGCTGACTTTTGACGATACAGAATTGTTGGAAACAGCTTTTACACATACCTCATATGCGAATGAGCATCGCCTCTTAAAAATTTCACATAATGAACGTTTGGAATTTTTAGGAGACGCTGTTCTCCAGCTAGTGATTTCCGAATATTTATTTGCCTTCTACCCAAGTAAGCCAGAGGGTGATTTGTCAAAAATGCGTTCCATGATTGTTCGTGAGGAAAGCCTGGCAGGTTTTTCTCGTGATTGTGGTTTCGATCAATTTATCAAACTTGGCAAGGGAGAGGAAAAATCTGGAGGACGTAACCGAGATACCATCTTGGGAGATTTGTTTGAAGCTTTTTTAGGGGCCTTGCTCTTGGATAAAGGAGTGGAGACTGTTCGGAATTTCATTCAGCAAGTCATGATTCCTAAAGTCGAGGCAGGTCAATTTGAACAAGTGATTGACTATAAGACACGCTTGCAAGAAATCCTTCAAATCCACGGAGATGTACAGATTACTTATGAGGTGACGAGTGAGTCAGGTCCGGCTCATGCCAAGGAATTTGAAGTTCAAGTGTCTGTCAATGGGAAACTAATCGGTCAAGGACGTGGCCGGTCTAAAAAGGCTGCCGAACAAGAAGCAGCAAAAAAAGCAGTGGAAAATAAGGTGGATCCCTCATGTATTTAAAGGAAATTGAGATTCAAGGATTTAAGTCTTTTGCAGATAAGACTCGGGTCATATTTGACCAAGGGGTAACCGCAGTAGTTGGCCCTAATGGATCTGGAAAATCAAACATTACAGAAAGTCTACGGTGGGCCTTAGGGGAATCAAGTGTCAAGAGCCTGCGTGGAGGCAAGATGCCCGACGTGATTTTTGCAGGAACGGAAACTCGTAAACCCTTGAATTACGCCTGTGTAACGGTAGTGCTGGATAACCGGGATGGCTTTATCAAACATGCTGCTAAAGAAATTCGAGTAGAACGCCATATCTATCGCTCGGGTGACAGTGAGTACAAGATTGATGGTAAGAAAGTCCGTTTGAGAGATGTCCATGATCTCTTTATGGATACTGGGCTTGGGAGAGATTCTTTCTCTATTATTTCTCAAGGGAAGGTTGAAGAAATCTTTAACTCCAAACCAGAAGAGAGACGGGCTATTTTTGAGGAAGCCGCTGGGGTTCTTAAATTTAAGACGCGTCGTAAGGAAACGGAATCTAAGTTGGTCCAAACGCAGGATAATTTGGACCGTTTAGAAGACATTATTTTTGAGTTAGAGGGGCAAATCAAACCTCTAGAAAAGCAAGCTCTTGTAGCCAAACGTTTCTTAGAATTGGATCAACAACGCCAAGTCCTTTATTTGGATGTTTTGATTGCTCAGATCGAAGTCAATAAAAAAGACTATGATCAAGCAGTCCAAGAAGAGGCCTCTATCCAGGAGCAATTAAAGGCTTATTACCAGAAAAGAGAAGAGTACGAGGCAGAAAGCCTCCGATTGAAACAGAGTCGTCAGGCCCTTCAACACCAATTATCAGATGATCAGGCTAGCCTCATAGAATTAACTCGCCTCTTAAGTGATTTGGAGAAACAAATCGAATTGGCACGCTTAGAGTCGCAACAGGTCGCTCGAAGCCGTCAGGAAAATCAAGAGCGGGTCAATGCTCTGGAAGAACGCCTACAAGTTCTTCGGAATCAGTTGGAAGAAAAACAAGTCAATACAAAGAGTCTTCAAGAAGAACTCCAAAAGAGCCAAGAAGCTATTGAAGGTCTGGAGAAAGAGTTGGCCAGCTTCTCAGAAGATCCAGATCAGGTGATCGAGTATCTACGTGAAAAATACGTGGCCTTGATGCAGGATGAAGCAGAGCGGTCAAATGAATTAACAACTATTGAAAATCAATTGGAAGCTTCAGCTCAATTGTCACAAAGTAAAAAGGAAGATTACAAAAATCAAATCCAATTGGTGACAGAATTGCAGGAAAAAGAGCAAGTTGCTAAAGAAGCTTATCAACTCTCTCAAGAGCATCTGAAACACTTGCTTGAGATCTATCAGTTAGAAGCGAAACAGTTTGAGGAAGCTCGCCGAGCCTATCAAACAGGGCAAGCCAAGATGTTTGATCTACTGGATCAGAGTAAGGAGAAACAGGCTCGCATTAACAGTTTGGAGGCGATTCAAAAGAATCATAGCAATTTTTATGCGGGTGTAAAGAGTGTCCTGCAAGAAGCTGATCGCTTAGGAGGGATTGTGGGAGCTGTCAGTGAAAAACTCTCCTTCTCAGCAGAATATCAGACTGCCTTAGAGATTGCTCTTGGAGCCAGCAGTCAGCATATCATCGTAGAAGACGAAGGAGCAGCAACACGGGCGATCGAACATCTGAAGAAGAATCGCTCGGGTCGGGCAACCTTCCTTCCTTTGACCACCATTAAACCACGCTACCTAGCTGGAAAGAATCAAGAACTGATTGAAGCCTGTCCCGGTTTTCTAGGGATGGCTAGCAGTTTGGTTGACTATGATCCTTCCCTAGAGTCGATTTTCCAAAACCTCTTAGGCGTCACGGCTATTTTTGATACCATTGACCATGCCAAGGCGGCTGCTCGTAAGGTCGCCTACCAGGTTCGTATGGTGACGCTGGATGGAACCGAACTTCGCACAGGTGGTTCCTATGCAGGGGGGGCGAATCGAACCAATAATTCGATTTTTATCAAACCAGAACTGGATCGCTTGTACCAAGAATTGGCCTCTATTCAGAAGAATTTGCGAGGAGTAGAAGAGCAAGTTCAAGAGCAACAGGGACAAGTGACTCGATCACAAGAAAAACTAGAATCTTTGAAAGTTCAAGGAGAAGGAGCTCGATTAGAAGAGCAACGTCTTCAACTGGCTTTTGAGCAAGCTCACCAGCAACTCTTGGACGCTGAAGAACTGTTAGAAGTTATCCGTGCAGAGCTGGATGAGGGTAGTAACCAAGAGCTCCTCCAAAAACGGGATCACTTGCAAGCGCGACTGAAAGAAATTGAGGCAGAAAAAGAGCAAGTCACTGCGGAGATTGAAGAAGTCAAGCTCAATAAAGATGTCATTGTTGAGAAAGTAGAAAGCCTACGAACAGCCATTGCCAAGCTCCAATTGCAGAGAACAGAACTGAAGAGTCAATTGACCTTTGACCAGACAGATATAGAACGTTTGCAACAAGAGTTGGCTTCTGCTGAACGAGAAGTTCAGGCCCTCCAATACGCGATTGAGCAGGGAGAAGACCGACATGAGCAAATCGACGTCTCTGTCCTTGAAAAACAACTGCAAGAAACCCTTCAAGAGAAAACCGCTCTGGAGCAAGCTGTGATTCGCAAGCAATTTGAATTGGAGGATTTTGAAGGCCAGTCAGAAGATGTGGCCGGCCATATGGAGCAAGCTCGTCGTCAAAACGAGGAGTGGATTCGCCAACAGGCCAAAGCAGAATCCAATCGTGATCGCTTGGCAGACAAATTGAATAAACTGATGTTGGCTCTGACAGACGAATTCAAGATGAGTTTTGAAGAGGCTTCTAAACAGGCCAATGAACTCGAAAATCTAGCCCAGTCTGAGCAAGCCTTAAAAGACTTGGAAAAAGCCATTAAGGCCCTGGGACCTGTTAACATCGATGCCATCGAACAATACGATGAAGTCAAGACGCGATTTGATTTCCTTTCCGGTCAACGAGAAGATGTCTTGGCAGCGAAGAATCTTCTTCTTGAAACCATTAATGATATGAATGATGAGGTGAAAGAACGCTTTAAGTCTACGTTTGAAGCGATTCGTGAATCCTTCCGAATAACCTTTAAACAGATGTTTGGGGGAGGATCGGCAGATCTCATCCTGACGGATGGGGATCTCTTATCAGCTGGGGTCGAGATTTCTGTCCAACCACCCGGCAAGAAAATTCAATCCTTAAATTTGATGAGTGGTGGAGAAAAAGCTTTGTCAGCCTTAGCCCTTCTCTTTTCGATCATTCGTGTCAAGACCATTCCATTTGTCATCTTAGATGAGGTAGAAGCGGCTCTAGACGAGGCCAATGTTAAACGGTTTGGAGATTACCTCAACCGTTTTGATAAGGAAAGTCAGTTTATTGTGGTTACCCACCGAAAGGGAACCATGGCTGCAGCAGATTCCATCTACGGAGTGACCATGCAAGAATCAGGAGTCTCTAAGATTGTATCTGTAAAACTGAAAGATATAGAAGGAATGGATAATGGAAATTAAATTAGTCGCAACAGACATGGATGGGACCTTTCTGGATGAAAATCATGAATTTGATCAAGCATTATTCCTAAAGGTGCTAAAGAAATTTCAAGAAAAAGGGATCTACTTTGCGGCAGCAAGTGGTCGGGCTCTCCTCTCTTTAAAGACAATCTTTAAAGAGGTTCAGGATCAGATTATTTTTATAGCTGAAAACGGCAGTGTTGTTGAGTTTCATGGTGAAGATGTCTATGAGGCGACCATGAGTCCTGATTTTTACCAAGCCATGTTTGCCAAGTTGCAGGAATGTCCTTATTTCGATAAAAATAAGTGCTTGTTAACAGGAAAACGCGGGAGCTATGTTCTAAAGACTGTTGATCCAGACTATCTGGCTGCTTCACAAAATTACAATGAAAACATTCAAAAGGTATCGGATTTTTCAGAAATTGATGATCTTGTCTTCAAGATGACCACTAATTTTGACCAAGAAGTGTTGGCAGAAGGTGAGGCCTGGGTTACCCAAAATGTTAAAGGGGTTAAGGCCATGACCACTGGCTATGAGTGCATTGATATTGTCTTGGATTATGTAGACAAGGGAGTAGCCATCCAAGCCCTAATGGATCAGTTGGGCATTAGTCGGGACCAAGTCCTAGCTTTTGGAGATAACCTCAATGATCTTCATATGATGCAGGTGGTTGGTCATGCGATTGCGCCAGAAAATGCCCGTCCAGAGATTTTGGAGTTGGCTGAAAAAGTAGTAGGTCACCATTCGACAGGATCTATCCTTCGTTATATGGAGGAAGAACTATGAGTCAGATTAAGGTTATCGCACTAGACTTGGACGGCACTCTCTTAAACTCAGAAAAGAAAATCTCCCCTCGGAATCTGGCTGCGATTCGTGCAGCACAAGAAAAAGGGGTTAAAGTGGTTTTGACCACGGGGCGTCCCCTCAAGGCCATGGATTTTCTGCTCCAAGAAATTGGGACTGCCGGCTTGTCAGATGAATTCACCATTACCTTTAATGGAGGCTTGGTACAAAAGAATACAGGAGAGATCATTGCTAAAACAGTTTTCTCTCGCGATGATGTCCTTCGGATTTATGAAGAGACAGAGGCCCTTGGCTTGCCCTTGGACGCTATTAGCGAAGGGGATGTTTATACACTTGCATCAGATCAAGAGTCTCTTTATCCCCTCTATAATCCTTACTTGAACTTTATTCCTGTTTCTATTGAAGATTTGTCCAGCCAGATTTCCTATAACAAGTGTGTGACAGCCTTTCATCAGGACTATTTGGATAGCGCTATTCCAAAGATTTCTCCTGAATTAGGAGAGCGTTTTGAGATTTTTAAATCGAGGGACATGCTCTTGGAATGGTGCCCCAAAGGAGTTCAAAAGGATCGAGGCTTGGAGGCTTTGGTGGAGTATTTAGGAATCGATGCTAGTCAAGTTATGGCTTGCGGTGATGAAGCCAATGATGCCAGCATGTTAAAATGGGCAGGACTCGGAATCGCTATGGCTAATGCGGTGGATGAGGTGAAGGAGATTGCCACTCTAGTCTCGGACTACACCAATGATCAAGATGCAGTCGGAAGAGCGATTGAAGAATATGTATTGAAGGAGGGTCAATAATGGGATTATTTGACCGACTATTTGGAAGAAAAGAAGAAACAAAACCACAAACCCAAGATCTTACAGAAGAGATTGGGGGAAGCGAGGAAGAAGTAAGCTCACCGGCTGAGCCGGTATCAAATAAGCCTTCACAAAGTGATGAGGCTAAGATTTCGGCAATGGAAGCCTACTATGCAGAATTAAAAGAGCGAATGGCTGCCGAATCAGCAAGACCATCTCAAGAGTCGAAAGCATCTAGTGAAGAAGTGCCTTTAGAAGAGCCTGTAAATCAGGAAACAGCTGTCGAAGAAGAAGCACCTTCTCAAGTAGAGCAGGAAACCTCTCCTGAGGAAGTTACTGAGTCTGCTCCTAGTACTGAAGATCAGACTTTAGATGCAGAAGCTCTACAAGAAGTGAGTGTTGATGAAGAGCACCCAGATTCTTCATCAGATCTTGTCCAAGAAGCCCTTGAAGAGGAAGTTCTTGTAAGAACTGAAACAACATCTGAGACTTCAAGCCCTTTTCAAGAGTCTGACAAACTAGTGGAAGAAGAGCCTGAAGGTGTGCCGGAATTGGATGTGGTAAGGGAAGAACCTATCGTTGAAGAAGAAATTGCTGAAAGTTCTGAGGAAGGAACCGAAGAGCTTGAAGTGGGATCGCCTGTAGAAGAACCTACTAGCGAATCCGAGATTTCAGAAGAGATTGAGGAAGAATCTTTAGTAGAAGAAACTACAAGTGAGCCAGAGATTGCTGAACCTACAGAAACGGTTCAAGAAAAATACAATCGGAGCTTGAAGAAAACTCGGACCGGCTTTGGAGCAGCACTTAATGCCTTCTTTGCCAACTTCCGTTCTGTCGACGAAGATTTCTTTGAAGAGTTAGAAGAACTCTTGATTATGAGTGACGTAGGGGTCCAGGTCGCTTCGAATCTGACAGAAGAGCTCCGCTATGAAGCCCGTTTGGAAAATGCCAAGAAACCGGATGCCTTGCGTCGCGTGATCATTGAAAAATTGGTGGATCTCTACGAAAAAGATGGCCAATACAATGAGCAAATTAACTTTAAAGATGGCTTGACGGTCATGCTCTTTGTGGGAGTGAATGGCGTTGGGAAAACAACCTCTATCGGAAAACTGGCTCATAAGTACAAGAAGGAAGGGAAAAAGGTGATGTTGGTCGCAGCAGATACCTTCCGGGCAGGTGCCGTTGCGCAGTTAGCCGAATGGGGACGCCGTGTGGATGTGCCTGTTGTCACTGGTCCTGAAAAGTCAGATCCTGCAAGTGTTGTCTTTGATGGAATGGAACGGGCTGTGGCAGAGCAAGTTGATGTATTAATGATTGATACGGCTGGTCGCCTTCAGAACAAAGACAATCTGATGGCTGAATTAGAAAAAATCGGTCGCATTATCAAGCGGGTGGATCCTACAGCCCCTCACGAAACCTTCTTGGCCTTAGATGCTTCCACAGGGCAGAATGCTCTGGTCCAAGCTAAGGAATTCTCCAAGATCACACCTATTACTGGAATCGTTCTTACTAAAATTGATGGGACAGCTCGAGGGGGTGTGGTCCTTGCAATCCGAGAAGAGTTGGATATTCCTGTAAAATTAATTGGTTTTGGTGAAAAAATCGATGACATCGGTGAATTCAATTCTGAGAACTTTATGCGTGGCTTGTTAGAAGGCTTGATATAAAAAAAAAACTCATCTCTCTAGAGATGAGTTTTTAAGTTACATTTTTTAGTAAGAAGGATAGATTATTCTTCAATCGTTGGTTGCCAGACCCATTCAGCATTGTAATCCTTCAAGAGGTCGAAGGATGCTTGAGGTCCCATGGTTCCAGATTTGTACTCATGAAGAGGGACTTGATTTTCTGCCCATAATTTCTCAATCCGGTCAATCAAGTTCCAAGATGCTTTTACTTCGTTCCAGTGGCTAAAGTTGGTAGAGTCATTATTTAAGACATCATAGATTAACTTTTCGTAAGGCTCTGGAGAAGCACCGGTCGCCGTCGCATCAGTTTCATAGTCCAAGGATATCGGAGCGATCTGGAATTGCTCGCCGACTTCTTTCCCGTTGACAGAGAGAGAGAAGCCTTCGTTTGGTTGGATGTAGATAGTGAGCACATTTGGTGCAATTTCTTGACCAAAAATAGAGTCCATCTGTTTGAAAACGACATTGACATGGGTTCCCTTTTTGGTCAGACGTTTTCCGGTACGGAAGAAGAAAGGTACTCCACGGAAGCGATCGCTATCGACAAAGAAAGCTCCAGAAGCAAAAGTCTCGGTCATGGATTCAGGGTTGACATTTGGTTCACTCCGGTAAGAGATGTCCTTTTTCCCTTGAATTTTTCCAGAGCGGTATTGACCTCGGATAAATTGTTTCTTTAATTCCTCTTCAGAAGGGTTGACCAATTGTTCAAAAACCTTGACCTTTTCTTTACGGATGTCTTCCTTGGTGAAGGAAGCTGGTTTGTCCATAGCCAAGAGTGAGAGCAATTGAAGGGTATGGTTTTGCACCATGTCGCGGAGGGCACCAGATTCATCATAGTAGCCACCACGTTCTTCAACTCCTAGCCGTTCTGCGAAAGTGATTTGAACATTGTCGATATAGTCTCGGTTCCAGATGTTTTCAAAGATCAGGTTGGCAAAACGGAGGGCAAAGATGGACTGGATCATTTCTTTACCGAGGTAATGGTCAATCCGGAAAATTTGCTCTTCCTCAAATGTTTCTTCCAGTTCTTTGTTGAGCTGGCTAGCTGTTTCTAAGTCTGTACCAAATGGTTTTTCAACGATCAAACGCTCAAAACCTTTTCCATCCACAATGCCTTCAGACTTCAAATGTTTGGCAATGGTTCCAAAGAATTGAGGTGCCATGGATAGGAAGAAGAGTTTATTATGGTCAGCTTGGTAGGTATCATTGAGCTGATTTTGGAGTTCACGAAGCTTGATGTAATGCTCCGTGTCATTGACATCGTGGCTTTGGTAGTAAAAATGGCTAGCAAAT
>OODN01001194.1_pt1 | contig 10022 bp, 9 predicted proteins | sample 1671651 | NCBI WGS metagenome assembly OODN01 (sample SAMN06348178, study PRJEB24527) | human gut metagenome | biome: human gut; feature: ankylosing spondylitis patient; material: feces | host: Homo sapiens | place: China | collected 2015-10 | reverse complement strand
TCTACCATATTTTTAAGGTTTATGTGTGGGACTTAAGTCCTATTTTTTAAGAACAGCCTTTACAGAAGAATAAAGAAAAGAGCCACAATCACTCAGGCTCCATTCTTATCTCTGAATTTTTCCTTGTTTTTTAAGGGCAACTAAATTCTTAAGCGATATGATGATGACAGCAAGAACAATTAAAATCATTCCAACCACATCAATGGCAAAGAAATGGTCGCCCATAATTAATACGGTCAAAATGACCGATGCTACGGGTTCCACCGAAGCCAAGAGACTCCCTTTGACAGCTCCAACCATGGTCGTCCCCTTAAGGAAAATGGTGTAAGCAAAGACTGTCCCAATAAAGACCAAACCAAAAAGCGCTAAGAGATTTCCACCGGTCAAAGTAAGCTTATACCTCCAGGCTTGGATAGCAATCGGAAATATCAAACCACCAAGCAACAGGCCTAAACCAATGACAATCAAACTGCCCCATTTTTCAATAGCTTTAGCAGGCAGTAAGATATAAAGTGCATAGGTCACCGCCGAAAAGAGACCCCAGAACAAGCCCAGAGGTGTAATGGCCAACTCTGTCAGCTGACCATGCGTTGCGATGGTAAAGGTTCCCACAATAGCCATGATAATCGCTACTAGCTCTGCTGCTGTTGGGAACCTACGATATTTTGCACATACAAAAGTCAGGATGATAACTGGGGTGACATACTGCAAGACCGTCGCTGTCCCAGCATTAGTGTATTGAATAGCACTAAGATAGGCGTACTGATTTAGTACCAGACCAAAGAGCGCAAATAAGGCGATACTTACTAAGGTTTTTCTATCTTTAATAGCTTGTACTAATTTGTCTCGCTGCCTAAAAAAGACCGAAGCCGTTAGTAAAATACCAGACAGAAGCAAACGTAAACTCGTCAAAAGATTGACATTAACACCATGGGCCATTAGGTATTGACCAGAAACTCCTGAAAATCCCCAGGCAATCCCAGCAGTTATGACCATCAGACTACCTTTTAGCGTCTTTGACATAGTCGCCTCCCAAATCTATTTGTTTCTGTTATTGTAACACAAAAAGGTCGAAACAAAGCGGTTCCGACCTTTATTTATTCATTCGACCTTTATAAGCTTATTCTGGTTCAACTAAGATCTTAATTTGAGATTTATCTTGGGTCAATTCAACAAAGCCTTCTTCAACGATATTCTCCAATTTAATTTTCTTAGTAACCAATTTATCAGCAGGGAAGTAGCCTTGTTCCATCAATTCCAAAACTTTAGGGAAGATGTGACGGTAGGCAATAATTCCTTTGAGAGATTTTTCTTGGATAGCGAATTCATTAGGATTGATGCTGGCTTCACGTTCCCAGATAGATACAACCATACATTCCCCAGCTTTATGAACAGCTGCAAGGGCTTGGCCTAAAACAACCGGAACCCCAGTAACTTCGTAAGAAACATCTGCTCCACCGCCTGTCAAACGATGGATAGCCTCTACGACTGTTTCCCCTTCTTCTGGGCGAACAACAATTGCTCCCAATTCTTCTGCTTTCGCTTGACGTTCAGGAGACAATTCAACCGCATAGATTTTTGATGCGCCTGCTGCACGAAGGGCTTCAACGATCAAAAGACCAATTGGACCCAAGCCAAAGATAACAGCTGTATCCCCAGCTTTCAAAGCAGATTGACGGACTGCATACACAGCTACAGCAGCAGGTTCTGTAAGAGCAGCTTGTTCATAGCTCAAGTTATCTGGAATCACATGGACAAGATCACCATCAAGGACACAGTATTTCGCAAAACCACCATCTGCAGCGAGGCCGACGAAGTTCAAGTTTGGATCAAGGTTATAATCACCAATCAAGTTGTGCTCTGCAAGAATTGGTTCGATGGTTACACGATCACCAACTTTAACACGAGTCACATCACTTCCGACTTCCACAATTTCACCAGAGAATTCATGTCCCAAAGTAACCGGTGCTTTTTGACCAGAATAAACATGTTCTTCTGTTGGAATGAAGATTGGTCCATCCAAATATTCATGCAAGTCCGTACCACAGATTCCCGTGAACTTGACCGCTACTTTTACTTGATGAGGTTGTACTTCAGGTACTTCCACTTCTTCGATACGAACGTCTTTCGCTGCATGCCAGCGAGCTGCTTTCATAGTAGCCATATGATGATCTCCTTGTTTTCACAATTTTTGGTTTTCTTTTCAGGAAACTTTATACATCAAATTGTAAACGTTTTCTTTTTACTTGTCAAGGAAAAAGGGACCAAAAAAATAAAGGAAGTATCCTATGAAGTACCTCCCTAATCTAAACAATAGTTACCTTATTTCTTTTTGATTCGAGACACCTCTAGCCACCAACCCACAATCCAGCCAAGGACTAAAAGATAATTTTCAAGTGCTCCAATAGCATTCACTGAGTGATGATGTTGAAGATAGCTAAGGAAATGATTGGTCCCAATACCCAGGCCACCTAGAATCAAAGCAAGCAGAACGGCTCTCAGATAAAACCAATCGTATTTGAGATTAACGGCAAGGAGGATGACCAGAACCGCAACATTCCAAATACCAATCTCCCTCTGCCAGCCAACTGAAATACCGTATCCCGAGTGACTTCCCATATAGGTTGGGAAAAATAGCTGAAAAATAATGGCACCAGTCATGGCTAGGATGACAAGGATAAATAGGACTCTTAAGAATTTGTTCATAGGGTTGCCTCCTAAAATCTTCTATAAAAATATTCCCAACTAGTCTAACACAAATATTATAAATAAAAAACCAACCTCTCGGCTGGTTCTTTTTCTATTAATCTTCTTTCAACTTCGCCAATTCTTGGGCAAGTAACTTGAGGGCTACTTGTGGGTTGGCTTGGCCTTTGGTTGCTTTCATAAGGAAGCCTGTGAAGGCCTTGTCAGCGTTACGTTTACCTGACTTGAAGTCGGCTACGGCTGCTTCATTGTCTGCAAAGACTTGGTGGATGATTGGGATCAAGACTTCAGGGTCTGAAATCTGTACCAATCCAGCTTTTTCGACGTATTCACGCGCACCGCCACCGTTTTTCGCCAAATGAACGAAGACTTTCTTGGCAATCTTAGATGAAATGGTTCCATCTTCGATGATGGCAATCATTTCGACCAAGTTTTCTGGTGTCAATTGGATTTCTTCCAGCGTTTTGCCTTCTGCGTTCAAGAATTGTGCGACTTCACCTTGGAGCCAGTTAGACACTTGTTTGGCATCGCCACCAAGGGCTACAGTTGCTTCAAAGAAGTCAGAAGTGACTTTCGTCGCTGTCAATTGGTTGGCATCATAGTCAGACAAGCCAAGCTCTGCCACATAGCGAGCACGACGGTCTTTTGGAAACTCTGGCAACTCAGTACGCATTTCCTCGATCCACTCATCTGAGATTTCAAACAAGGGAAGGTCTGGTTCTGGGAAGTAACGGTAATCCGCTGCTCCTTCTTTGACACGCATAAGAATAGTGCTCTTGTTGGCTTCATCGTAACGGCGTGTTTCTTGACGAATGACACCACCTGAACGCAAGATTTTCGCTTGGCGTTGCACCTCGTATTCAAGACCTTTACGAACATTTGAGAAGGAGTTCAAGTTTTTCAACTCCGTCTTGGTACCAAATTCCTCTTGACCATATGGACGAAGGGAAATGTTGGCATCCACACGCATCGATCCTTCTTCCATCTTAACGTCAGAAATGCCTGTGTATTGGATGACTTCTTTGAGAGCTTTCAAATAAGCGTAGGCTTCTTCAGGAGAACGCATGTCGGCTTCAGATACAATCTCGATCAATGGCACCCCTTGACGGTTGAGGTCTACATAAGAGAAACCGTCTGTTCCATGCGTGTTCTTACCGGCATCTTCTTCCAAGTGGGCACGTTCAATCCCGATTTTCTTAGTTGTTCCGTCTTCCAATTGCACTTCAATCCAACCGTTATAACCGATTGGCTCGTCAAATTGCGAAATTTGGTAGGCCTTTGGATTATCAGGGTAGAAATAGTTCTTCCGGTCAAAGTGCATGTGCTGATGGATATCCATATTCAGCGCCAAAGCAGCCTTGATCCCAGCGTCCACAACACCCTTGTTCAAGACAGGAAGCACCCCTGGGAAAGACCAGTCAATCACATTAGTATTGGCATTTTGCTCATTCCCAAAGTGAGCAGAGGTTGGTGAGAAAATTTTTGAGTTTGTATTCAATTCAACGTGGACTTCAAGTCCGATGACTGTTTCAAAGTTCATTAATTGTCACCTCCGAAAATAAGGGGTTGTTGCTTGTGGTAATCCGTCGTAGCTTCAAAGGCAGCTGCAGCTTGGTAGATTGTTTCTTCAGAATACTTAGGACCAATCAACTGCAAACCAACTGGAAGACCTTGCGCAAAACCTGCAGGAATCGAAATCCCTGGAAGACCTGCCAAGTTAACTGGAATGGTCAACAAGTCCGCCAAGTACATGGCAACCGGATCATGGTTAAGCGAATCCAAATCAAAGGCCACGCTTGGAGCTGTTGGACCAAGGATAAGGTCATAATCTGCAAAGACTTTTTCGAAGTCTTGGATAATAAGGCTACGGACTTGACCAGCTTTCTTGTAGTAAGCATCGTAGTAACCAGATGACAAACTAAAGGTACCCAGCATGATACGGCGTTTGACCTCATCACCAAAGCCTTGGCTACGAGTGTTCACGTAGATATCATCCAAGTTTTTAGCATCTTCTGCACGGAAACCATAGCGAATCCCATCGAAACGTTGCAAGTTTGAAGAAGCTTCAGATGAAGCGATGATGTAGTATACGGCAACTCCGTATTTAGAATGAGGCAAGCTGACTTCTTCGACAGTTGCTCCCAATTTTTCAAAGTGTTTGGCCGCATTAAGGATAGTTTCTTTGACTTCTGGGTCAATCCCTTCCCCAAGGTATTCTTTCGGAAGGGCAATCTTCATGCCCTTGATGTCTTGACCAATCTTAGAAGTAAAATCGGCTACGCGTACTGGCGCTGAAGTTGAATCTTTGGCATCTTCACTGGCAATGACATTGAGCAATTGGGCATTTTCCTTAACGGTTTGTGAGAAGGTACCAATTTGGTCAAGTGAGCTACCAAAGGCAATAAGACCGAAACGTGAAACAGTTCCATAAGTTGGTTTGAGACCAACAATCCCGTTGAAGGCAGCTGGTTGGCGGATAGAGCCACCAGTATCAGAACCAAGAGACAAACGAACTTGCCCTGAAGCTACAGCTGCTGCTGAACCACTAGAAGATCCACCAGGCACCTTGCTGTGGTCCCAAGCATTTTTAGTCGCCCCATAGTAAGATGTTTCACCGGACCCACCCATAGCAAATTCATCCATGTTGGTCTTCCCGATGACAATCATATCTTTGGCTTTTGCATTGGCAACAGCTGTCGCATCAAAGATAGGCTCGTAGTTGTAGAGCATTTTTGAGGCCGCAGTCGTCAAGATGCCGTCAGTAGAGATGTTATCTTTGACAGCGAGTGGAATCCCTGACAGGAGGTTGTCAGCATCGATTCCTTTTTCGTCAATGGCCTTGGCTTGTGCAAGGGCAGCTTCTTCTGCTACCGTCACAAAGGCATTGACTGCTTCTTCACGCGCCTTGATATCGTCAAGAGTCACTTGTGTCAATTCGGTTGCTGAAATTTCCTTAGAGACAAGGAGATTGTGCAACTCTTCAATGGTTTTATTGTTGAATGACATTAGGCATCTCCTCCATCTTCTAGGATAGCTGGTACCTTGATGTAGTAATTGTCTTTTTCAGGTACATTTTTAAACAAACGGTCACGGTCAGTCCCTTTTTCAGCAACATCCGGACGCAATACAGTCTTGCGATCAGCCATGGTCGTTGTTGGGGCAACACCCGTTGTGTCCACCTCTTCCAATAATTCCACCATATCAACAATCTTCGATAAGGTTGTCGCAAACTCAGCTGTCTCTTCTGGAGAGAATTTCAATTTTGAAAGATTGGCAACGTGGGTTACCTCTTCTTGCGTAATTTTCATCTTGCTTCCTTTCGTGAAATGATGATTTTTCAATACCCTCTATTTTACCATAATTTAGCCTATTTTGCTTGGAGGATAAAAAAACTGTAGTAACTTTTTTGTCACTACAGTTTACAGAGATAGAGCTTTTTTTAAACACTTATCGTATGGCTATCAAGAGCTTTCTCCAAGCTTCTAGAATTTCAAGTTTCAAATACTGTTTGGCTAACTCATATGAGGCTTGGTGCATAGACTCAAGATCACTTTCTAAGGCAAATAGAATCTTGTCAGCCATCTGAGAAACAAGCAGGTCCTCATCCATAGTCTCGCTATAAGGAACCAGATAGCCATTCTCACCATCTTTGATGAAGGTTGGATTGCCATAACGGGCATCAAAACCAACCAGGGCTAAACCTGCTCCTACCGCTTCCATCAGAGTCAAACCAAAGGTCTCCCATTGAGAGGTAGTGACATAAAGTTCGTACTGTGGGTAGACGTCACGTAAATCCGCATGTCCTCTAAGTTTGATGTAATCATTCGCCCCAAGAGTATCAATTAAATCTTGTAGATTCTCTTGTTCCCCACCTTTACCGTAGATGTCAAAACGAAGTTTTGGCTCTTTTTGATGGGCAAGGGCAACGGCTCTTATAGCCAAATCCAAGCGTTTACGTGGGTCCAATCGCGAAGCAGTCATCAAACTAAGAGGCTTCCTCTGCTCCTCTGGAAAACTAAGCTTATCCAAATGTCCCACTGCTAGGGCATAAATAGCAGCGTCTGTGACACCTTGCTTTTGCAGCGTATTCTCTAAAACAGCCTTTTGTGCCTCAGTAGCTGTGATAAAGAAGTCAAAGCGTTGGGCGTACTTAAAGATGTAATAATACTCATAGTAGAGGTCCCCATTTTCAAACTCATGCTCTGAATGAAAAACAAAGCCTAGCTGTGCAGGTGAATCCAGTTCATAAATCGGTCGCATAAATTCCATCAAGGAAGCCCTATCTAGCAACAAGGTATCCTCAGCTGTCAAAGGAAGCCTTGCTAGAAAACGACGCATGACCTCTGTCTTGGTCACTAAAATCTCAGTACCCAGCCTATATAACCAACTGGCTCCTTGCTTGAGTTCTTCAAAGGCAATGCGACCATCTTTATTATGATAACTTCTCCTGATGATGATGCCTTTTTCAAAGTATTCTGTGACTAACTTACTTGTCCCATACCACTCACGCTTCAACAGCATACCATTAACGTGGTAGTCTACATACCGCACACTACCTTTTTGGTAGGGATCCATCTTGAAGACTAAAGAAGTACCATCAGAACAGGTATAAACAGAGTCTATTTCGCTTTGGCTCTTCAAATCTAGACGTGTCAACTTAAATTTTTGCTGCAAGGCCCCCACTGTCAAAGATGGGATATGACTGTCTTGATCTGTAAAGCTAAGATAGGCATGGAGGAGTTCCTCGTAGCGATGCCCCAAAGAAAGATAATAATCTAATTTATAGGGTTGCGGCCAGGTCGTAAAGACAAACTTAGCAGGCTCATTTAATTCACGTAGCATCAAAGCTCTAGACGCCTGGGCCACATCCACACCATTAGGCTCATAACCCACCAATAGGTTAAAGGTGTAAATCGTCATCTTTTTCCCCCTCCAATCTAGTAAAGAAAGCTAAGATTTCTTCCCTCTCGGCGAGTTTCAAAACCTCTTTCTGACTTTCAAGAGCCTTAGGGTAAAACTCTGCTTGCTGTATGAGTTGTCGGAATCCCTGTTCTAGTTCCTCTAAGGAAGTATAAACCGTTGGTAAGTCCTTATAGTAGTGACGATGAACCGTTGATTCTAAGCCAAAAAGCAACTGTCCATTTTCAATCGCATCCAAAGTTACATCAGACACTTCGCTTCCATAATTCAAGTCTAAATAAATGAAACAATTCCTCAGTAGATCTTGATATTTCCCCTGACGAATCCCTGGGTAAAGATGGACATTTCTCTTATCTTTGAGACAAGTCAATTTTGGCCCCATACTAGTTTGGGCTCCGATATGAAAGTCAATATCCGGAAAAGCATCAACCAGATCATCTAGGCCCTCAATATTTTCAGAAGCAGTCATCACCATGGCTTGAGGCACAAAAGTCTGAGAACCTTCTTGTTCCACACCAGCTAAATAAATCACTCCTGACTTACGTTCCTCTTGTGGATAATAATTAGTAACCAAAACATGATTCACTTGATTTTGAATAAACTCAAGACCATCATGACTATCGGAGCAATAGACCAGACGATTAACATTCAAGGTCTGCAATGTCGGGATTAGACTGGAATCCATACAGATGATAGCTTCGTCTGACTTTAGGATTTGATTCAAAACAGCCTTAGTTAATTCTTCCCTATCTGAGAAAATCCTATCTCTTCCTTCAGACCCCTGATCAATCAAGTACCCATCGTGAATATAGTGAAGCAAGACCTCTTCTTGATAACGATTAAAGTAAATATCCATAATGCCTTGTCCCTGATCATCCAGAAGACGCTGTTTGGTACGCCAGCCATAGCGATTATAGTCGTCTATCGCAACAACTTTTTCCCCTTGTCCAAACCATTGGACTTGCTTGACCGTACGTTCCTTTAGATTGTCACGAAAAATGACACTGGCACGACGGTCTTGACCATCAAAAATGTAGGTCGTAATCCCCAAAGTCCACAATTCCCAGTAGAGGGGAACTGACAAATCGTTAAAAAAGAGTGGTTTCCCTTGATAATCTTCCTCAGAAGAATAAATAAATGACGATGCTAAACTAATAGTGCCCTTATCAACATCCGTTTCAAAATTCGTGTAAAACACACGGGATTGGATACCAAAGGAGTCTAGTAATCTTCTCAGTTTTTCCGTTGCCTGACTAGGTTCTTGTGCAATAATAAGCATAGTTATCCTTTCTGATTAATCCAAGCAATAAATAGCTTAACCCTCGACCTTTATTGCTCCAAAAATCTCAAGTTAACCTGCGCCGTCTTATAGGTCTCAGTATCTTGAAGATTAGCTTCTTCCATCTTTTCAATCGCCCGTTTTAGACGCGTCTTATAAATATAACGGTGCCAAGTCAAATCATAGCCCAACATACCTAGTAAAGCTAGTTTTTCATTCTTGGCTTCCATCTCATCTAAGACACGCTTCTCTGTCCAGACCTGCGACAGCGTATCCTTACGACCCACTCGGTACCAGTAGATACATTTTTCAGTATGAACAACACGATTGGCCTTTAACAAGAGTTTGTACATAAGGAAATTATCTTCGACATTCTTCCCGACAGGAAAACGAAGGTCCTCAAATAAGGAGATTTTGTAGAGTTTCATCATAGCACATGCCCAGGCCATATCTCTTGTCTCTTGAATGGCATCCTGGTCTATAATCTCTCTCCCCTCATAAAGGGTTTCAGAATAATCGTTCTCCGTTACCTTAATCAAAAACTTGCTGGTACTCTCGTTGAACAAGTTATAGTTGGCAATAGAAACATCTGCCTTATACTTCTTAAGCTGAGTGTATAAGGTCTCCACATAATCCTCTGTTACCCAATCATCTGGGTCTACAAAAGTGATGTAATCACCTGTGGCAAGGTCAATTCCTGTATTTCGGGCTGCAGATAGGCCACCATTAACTTGTCGCACATAGCGAATACGTGAATCTCGCTTGAAAAATTTCTTGCAAATCTCCTCTGACTTATCAGGAGAACCATCATTGACAAGAATGATTTCAAGGTTTGGATAAGTCTGATTCACTACCGTTTCCAAACACTGCTTCAAATAAGCTTCCACATTATAAATGGGAATAACAATACTAACTACTTCTTTATTCTCCATGGTCTATCTCTCAATCGTATCTATATAATCTCGAACAGCCTTTACCATTTGGTCTACTTGGTCATTCTTGAACACTTGATTTTGCCCAGTTTGGTCGTGATTAGTTCCTTCAAAAGAGAAAATCGGAAGCCCCAACTGATGAATCGTTTCTGTGATATGATCAACCTCGTCAAATGGGTTGATAT
>OODN01001193.1_pt1 | contig 10033 bp, 10 predicted proteins | sample 1671651 | NCBI WGS metagenome assembly OODN01 (sample SAMN06348178, study PRJEB24527) | human gut metagenome | biome: human gut; feature: ankylosing spondylitis patient; material: feces | host: Homo sapiens | place: China | collected 2015-10 | reverse complement strand
GTCTTTGGCGAAGATGGAAAAGTAGCGCCAGTGTACTCGATCTCTGCTGGTTTGGACTACCCAGGGGTTGGTCCAGAGCATGCTTTCTTTAAAGATTCTGGTCGTGTCGAATATGTGGCTGCAACAGATGATGAAGCAGTAGAAGCTCTTCTTCTCCTCAGTAAGACAGAAGGAATCCTCCCAGCCATTGAAAGCTCACACGCGATTGCAGAAGCGGTCAAACGTGCTCCACAATTAGATAAAGACAAGATCATCATCATCAATGTTTCCGGACGTGGGGACAAGGACGTAGCTGCCATCGCTGATTATCTAGAAGCGAAGGCTGCAAAATAAAAAGAATTTATCTGCAAAACATCGTATAAAGCAGTAAAGCGTGATAACTGAGAAAGAGACAGGGTACAAAGGGAATCCGGTCTCTTTCTTTTTTGAGAGCAAAGACGAGAATGCCTAAGATGGATGCGATCTGAATGAGAATGAGGATCTTAGTAGAAGAAAAGCTTAGCGAGAAGGTAGCTAGTAAGAGGAAATCTCCTGCTCCCATTCCGATAAAGAAAAAGTGAGCTCCTATCGCAAGGAGTAAAAAGACCAGCATGAGGAGATTACTACCGGATAAAAAGAGGACCAAGGCATGGAGACAGCACCAGATGACCAAGGGGTATTCCATAAAGCGAAGGTCATAAATGGCTAAAACGGCAGCTCCCAGTAGTGTTAGAAGCTGAGGCAGAGAAAGAAAACCATTGGCGCAGGCTAAAAAGAGCAGGCCACTCCAGACCTCAAAAAGGCAGTACCAAAATGGGTAGGTCTGATGACAATAGCGGCAGCGAAAGCGATGCAGTAGTTGCGAGATAATGGGGATGAGATCCCAAACGCCAAGGACGTGCTGGCAGTGATCGCAATGACTGCGAGGAGCGAGAATAGATTGGTTTGGGAAACGGTCGACAACTAGTCCCAAAAAAGAGGCGATGCAAGTACCGATGGTAAAAAAATAAAAGTTGATCATACTTATTTATTCGTAAAGCAATCGGAAAATTTCATCATTTGCTTGAAAATCTTGTAAAGCCTTTCTAAATTTGATACAATAATGAACATGAAAAACCTGTATGATGTTCAACAATTTTTAAAACGTTTTGGAATCATCATTTATGTGGGGAAGCGCCTCTATGACATCGAATTGATGAAAATTGAGCTTCAACGTCTTTATGATGCAGGCCTGATGGAACGGCTCGATTATTTAGAAGCCGATACCGTTTTAAGAAGAGAACACAAGCAAGAATTAGAATTTTTGAAAAAGAGTGAGGTAGAATGATGGGAAATATCATTGTTTGGTTGGCTATTTTAGGAGCATTTGGATGGATGGCGTTTAATTATTTCCGCATCCGTAAAGCTGCTAAATTTGTGGATAATGCCACTTTTGAAGAGCTGATTCGTAAAGGGCAGTTGATTGACTTGCGAGAGCCAGCTGAGTTTCATGCCAAGCATATTTTAGGAGCACGCAACATTCCTTCTACTCAGTTGAAGTTGAGTCTTGCAGCCTTGCGTAAAGATAAACCAATTTTGCTCTATGAAAATAGCCGTAGTTCTCGAGTAACCAATGCGGCTCTCTTTCTCAAGAAAAAAGGTTATACAGACATTTATGTCTTGTCTTATGGTCTTGATTCTTGGAATGGGAAAGTGAAAAAAGACGCTTAATAAAAAGAGCTCTAACTGCAGCAAATGTGTGGTTAGAGCTTTTTTATCTTGTTTTTTCAAGGAAATCTTTGACCCATGTGAGCTCTACCTCATTCAAAGGCCGGCTTTCGCCAGGTGCTAACTGAGGATCCAAGGTGAAGGGACCAAAAGACAAGCGTTTTAAGGTCATTACTTTGACTCCGATGGCCAAAAACATCTTTTTCACTTGGTGGTATTTTCCTTCTGAGATTCGGACCTGGGCCTTGCTGTAGCTGGGGGTACTTTCTAGAATGGTCAAGGAGGCAGGCTTACAGATAGGGCCGTCCGTGAATGAAATCCCATTCTGAAATTGCTCGATGTGGGCTGCATAAAGCGGGCCATTGACTTCTACCTCATAGACCTTCTCCACATGGTATTGAGGATGGAGCAGTTGAAAGCCTAAGGGACCATTATCTGTGAGGAGGAGCAAACCACTGGTATCGCGATCGAGGCGACCAAGCGGATAGAGATCTGGGTACTCTTGCTGAGGGTCCACTAGATCGATCACCGTTGGATGGTGGGCGTCTCTTTTGGCGGTCACGGCCCCGATTGGTTTATGGAGCATGTAGTAGTGGTGACGCGGTTCTTGAATGATCCGATCCCCTATTTGGATTTGTTGGAGTCCAGGGTCGATGTTTTGGGATAGTTTTTGAGCTGGTAGGTGATCGACCAAGATTTGCCTTCGGGCCAGAAGTTGTTTGATGTCTTTACGAGCGTACTGATGGTCTGCCATCAATTGATCTAATCTCATGGGAGCCTCTTTTTCTGAAATTCTTATCATCAGTGTATCATGAAAAGAAAAGGAAATCGAGTCGGAGAAAAGAAATGAAGATGAAAACATTTACAACTAGCTGAACTGTGTTTTTTAGATAGGACTGTGGTATAATTGTTCAGTTAGAAATATTATTTAAATTTTATAGAGGAAATCATGACAAAATTAAGAGAAAATATTCGTAACGTTGCGATCATTGCCCACGTTGACCATGGTAAAACAACCTTGGTAGACGAATTGTTGAAACAATCGCACACCTTGGATGAACGTAAAGAATTGCAAGAACGTGCAATGGACTCAAACGATCTTGAAAAAGAACGTGGGATCACTATCCTTGCTAAAAATACAGCCGTTGCTTATAACGGAACTCGAATCAATATCATGGACACACCAGGACACGCGGACTTCGGTGGAGAAGTGGAACGGATCATGAAAATGGTCGATGGGGTTGTATTGGTCGTTGATGCCTATGAAGGAACCATGCCTCAGACGCGTTTCGTATTGAAAAAAGCCTTGGAACAAGATCTTGTTCCGATCGTTGTAGTCAACAAAATCGATAAACCATCTGCTCGTCCAGAAGAAGTTGTAGACGAAGTTCTTGAACTCTTCATCGAATTGGGTGCGGATGACGACCAATTGGAATTCCCAGTTGTTTATGCATCAGCGATCAACGGAACCTCTTCACTTTCAGATGATCCAGCTGATCAAGAGCACACAATGGCACCGATCTTTGATACCATCATTGATCACATCCCAGCCCCAGTTGATAACTCAGATGAGCCACTTCAATTCCAAGTATCCCTGCTTGATTACAACGACTTCGTTGGACGTATTGGTATCGGACGTGTCTTCCGTGGTACTGTAAAAGTTGGGGACCAAGTAACCCTTTCTAAATTGGATGGAACGACTAAGAACTTCCGTGTTACCAAACTCTTTGGTTTCTTTGGTTTGGAACGCCGTGAAATTCAAGAAGCTAAAGCGGGTGATTTGATCGCTATCTCTGGTATGGAAGATATCTTCGTTGGAGAAACGATCACACCGACAGACGCAGTTGAAGCTCTTCCAATCCTTCACATCGATGAACCAACGCTTCAAATGACCTTCTTGGTTAACAACTCACCATTTGCTGGTCGCGAAGGAAAATGGGTGACCTCTCGTAAGGTTGAAGAACGTTTGCAAGCGGAATTGCAAACAGACGTCTCTCTTCGTGTTGACCCGACTGACTCACCTGATAAATGGACAGTTTCAGGACGTGGGGAATTGCACTTGTCTATCTTGATCGAAACCATGCGTCGTGAAGGATACGAATTGCAAGTATCTCGTCCAGAAGTTATCATCAAGGAAATCGATGGTGTCAAATGTGAACCATTTGAGCGCGTGCAAATCGATACACCAGAAGAATACCAAGGATCTGTTATCCAAAGCCTTTCTGAACGTAAAGGTGAAATGTTGGATATGATCTCAACTGGTAACGGTCAAACTCGTTTGGTCTTCCTTGTTCCAGCGCGTGGGTTGATTGGCTACTCAACAGAGTTCTTGTCAATGACACGTGGTTACGGAATCATGAACCACACCTTTGACCAATACTTACCAGTGATTCCAGGAGAAATCGGTGGACGTCACCGTGGTGCTCTTGTTTCAATCGATAACGGAAAAGCAACCACTTACTCTATCATGTCTATCGAAGAACGTGGTACGATCTTTGTCAATCCAGGTACAGAAGTTTACGAAGGAATGATCATCGGGGAAAACTCTCGTGAGAACGACTTGACCGTAAACATTACGAAAGCAAAACAAATGACCAACGTTCGTTCAGCTACTAAGGACCAAACAGCGGTTATCAAGACTCCTCGTATCTTGACCTTGGAAGAATCTCTTGAGTTCTTGAATGACGATGAGTACATGGAAGTAACACCTGAATCTATCCGTTTGCGGAAACAAATCTTGAACAAAGCAGAACGCGAAAAAGCAAATAAAAAGAAAAAATCAGCAGCTGCTGAATAATACGGAAAGAAAGGAGAAGCAAAATGGTCTATTTTATCTTAGGGATTTTGATTCTCCTTTTTTACCTTTTTATGACCCCAAAAAGTATTCGTGGTACCTTAAACAGTGTCACAATGGTGGTCTTGATCGTCTCCATTATCGTACTGACTTGTCTCGCTATTTTTCAGATATTCCAACTACCGTCTGAGTTTTTTGTCGGTGCCTTTCTCGCCTTTGTTGGCTACCTGGCTTTGGTGGATATTTCCAAAATGACGACCAAACAGAAAAAATAAACGCTGACGTGATTTTTAAAGCCCTTTGGGCTTTTTAATTTTGCTAAAAAAAGGTAAAATAGAGAGTGATAAAAATGGAGCGAAGAAATCATGAAATTTGTGAAACATTTTGAAAATAAAAAGGTTCTTGTATTAGGTTTGGCTAAGTCAGGCGAGTCAGCTGCCCGTTTGTTGGATCGCTTAGGAGCGATTGTGACCGTCAATGATGGCAAACCTTTTGAAGAAAATCCAGCAGCACAAAGTTTACTGGAAGAAGGGATTAAAGTTGTGACAGGAGGTCACCCTCTGGAACTGTTGGATGAAGACTTTGCCGTCATGGTCAAAAATCCAGGAATCCCTTATACGAATCCGATGGTCGAAAAAGCGCTTGAAAAGGGCATTCCCGTCCTCACTGAAGTGGAATTGGCCTATCTGATTTCGGATGCGCCAATTATTGGGATTACAGGATCAAACGGAAAAACGACGACGACAACCATGATCGGGGAAGTCTTGACGGCTGCCGGCCAAGGTGGTTTATTGTCTGGGAATATCGGTTTTCCAGCTAGTCAAGTTGCACAAACAGCAACAGAAAAGAATGTTCTGGTCATGGAATTGTCTTCTTTCCAATTGATGGGAATTGAAGCCTTCCATCCAGAGATTGCAGCGATTACCAACCTCATGCCGACCCATATCGACTATCATGGTTCTTTTGAAAATTATGTAGCTGCCAAATGGAATCTTCAAAAGAATATGACAGAAAAAGATGTCATTGTCTTGAACTTCAACCAAGACCTAGCCAAGGAACTCGCTACAAAAACCAAGGCAAGGGTCCTTCCATTTTCAACGGTTGAAAAAGTGGATGGGGCTTATTTGGAAGATGGACTTCTCAAGTTTAAGGGAGAAGCTGTCATGCGTGCAGATGAACTGGGCGTTCCAGGTAGTCACAATGTAGAGAATGCCTTGGCAACGATTGCTGTTGCAAAAGTCCGAGGTGTGGAGAATGAGGTCATTAAAGAAACCTTGTCGGCCTTTGGAGGAGTGAAACACCGTCTTCAATATGTGGATGAAATTCAAGGTGTCAAATTCTACAATGATAGCAAATCGACTAATATTCTAGCAACACAAAAAGCTCTTTCTGGTTTTGATAACAGCAAGGTGATCTTGATTGCAGGGGGGCTCGATCGTGGCAATGAATTTGATGAATTGGTGCCTCACATTACTGGTTTAAAGGAAATGGTGATTCTAGGGGAATCAGCTCCTCGAGTGAAACGCGCAGCAGATAAAGCTGGCGTCTCTTATGTTGATGCAGCAGATGTAGCGGATGCTACAAAGAAAGCCTTCGACTTGGCTAGCCCCGGAGATGTTGTACTACTAAGTCCTGCCAATGCCAGCTGGGATATGTATCCGAATTTTGAAGTGCGTGGGGATGAATTCCTTGCTACAGTAAAAGGATTGAAATAAGATGAAAAAAATAATGTTTACTGGTGGGGGAACCGTGGGACATGTGACCCTTAATCTCCTCTTGATTCCAAAATTTATCGAAGATGGATGGGAAGTTCATTATATTGGGGACAAAAAAGGAATCGAATACCAAGAGATCAAAAAGTCTGGCTTAGACGTGCGCTTCCATTCAATTGCAACGGGGAAATTGCGCCGTTATTTCTCTTTCCAAAATATGATGGATGTGTTCAAGGTAGCTTGGGGAACGCTCCAGTCCATTGCAATCCTGCTTCGTGTGCGCCCACAAGTTCTCTTCTCAAAAGGGGGATTTGTCTCTGTGCCGCCGGTGATCGCAGCTAGACTCACGCGTGTCCCTGTCTATATCCATGAGTCGGATCTCTCGATGGGATTGGCCAATAAAATTGCTTATAAATTCGCTACCAAGATGTACACGACTTTTGAGCAAGCTCATGGTTTAACAAAGAGTGCGCATATCGGTGCGGTAACCAAGGTCACAGATCGTATTCCGACAACTTCTGAAAAATTAGAAGAAAAAACAAAAGGTTTCCGAAAAGACTTGCCGACTCTTCTCTTTGTCGGAGGATCAGCTGGTGCGCGTGTCTTTAATGAATTTGTGACAGAGCACAAAGCAGAGCTCATGCAGCACTACAATATCATCAATTTGACAGGCGATTCAACATTGAATCAGGCTGAGGGCGGTTTGTATCGAGTGGATTATGTAACGGATCAGTATTTGCCAATGCTCCAGAAGGCTGATTTAGTGGTGACTAGAGGTGGGGCCAACACCTTATTTGAGCTCTTAGCTATGAACAAACTCCATTTGATTGTACCGCTAGGAAAAGAAGCCAGCCGTGGCGATCAGATTGAAAATGCCCAATATTTTGTGGATAAAGGTTATGCAGAGCAATTGCAGGAAGATCAATTAACGCTCGAAACCTTTAATGAAACCATTCAAGAAATGTTGAAGCAAAGCCCAGTCTACCACCAAGCAATGGAAAAATCGACAGAACTCCTTTCACTAGACGATTTTTATGGCCTGCTTCAAAAAGATATCAGTAAGGGAAAAGATGACGGACGATAATAAAAAAACGCCAACGGATGACAAAATTACAGAATTGTCAGCCTGGCAAAAAAGAAACAAAGAATATTTAGAAAAAAAAGCGCTTGAAAAAGCGGAAGAAGCTGAAACAGAGAAAATTGAAAGCGAAGAAGCAAAAGAAGACGAAGACCTTTCAGAAAAAGAAACAGCTTCTGTCTCAGAGGAAGAATCTGACGAAATACAAGAATCTGAAGATAAATCTGAATCTGAGGCCAAAGAGGATCCAGATGTAGATGGAGAAAGTTCAGAAGGAGAAGAGGATGATCCGGCTGTAGAGGAGCTAGATCCTTCAGAGAAGCAAGAGAAAAAGCCTTCATTCTTTAAAGGCTTAAAGACGAAAAAACCAAAGAAGGAACCGACAGTGGCAAAACGCCATATCTATCGTGCCCTTCCGGTTATCGGAATCAGCTCGATTGTCGCCCTTCTCTCGATCTATTTTTTAAGTCCCTTGTCCACACAGAAAGTGATTGAATTCTCAGGGAATAAGGCGGTTGACCAGCAAAAATTGTATGAAAAAAGCCGCATCAAGGAAGAAGATTATACTCTGACGACCTTCCTTCATAAGTCGGTCTATGAACAAAACATAAAAACAGCTAGTCCATGGATCAAAGAAGTGCACATGAATTATCAATTTCCAGTGACCTTTAAAGTTAATGTAGTGGAACACAAAGTGGTTGCTTATTATGTGACGGGAGAAGACCACTATCCAGTATTGGAAAATGGAGAAGTAGTTGAGACAGTAACGCCTGCTTCGGACTTACCATCCTCCTATATTAGCTTGAAATTCTCAGATAGGGAATTAGTCAGACAATTCGTCCAAGAAATGAAATCCATTTCGTCTTCTATTACGGATAAAATTGTTTCGGTTGATCTGACACCAAGCAAGGTTACGAAGGATCTGGTGACCATTACCATGAAAAATGGTAATAAAATCTTGGTCCCTGTTTCCCAAATTACCCGCAAGCTTCCTTATTATAAGGCCATTAGTAAGCAATTAGACGATGATTCCACCATTGATATGGAGGCTGGAGTCTTCAGCTATAGTGACCAATCCATCGCAGATGCCAAAGAGCAAGCTGAAAAAGAAAAGGCTGAAAGTACAGAAAAGCAAGAAGAACATTCTGAGGAAGCAAGCCAAGAACAGAATCCAGAAGGAGAAAATTCTTCTGGGAATGAGCAAAGCCCATAAATTATCTCAAATAATTGAAGAAAAAATGTCCATTTTAGGCTTCTTTGTGATATAATGAAGTTTGGATAGTTCCAACTAAAAGGGCTATAAATAGATGTAAAGTGAAAACAAATAAAGAGAGAGGACTGGTGTAATGGCTAGAGACGGCTTTTTTACAGGTTTAGATATCGGTACTAGTTCAATAAAAGTATTGGTGGCAGAACATGTCAATGGAGAAATGAATGTAATTGGAGTCAGCAATGCAAAAAGTGCTGGCGTCAAAGATGGAATTATAGTAGATATCGAAGCTGCTTCAAATGCAATTAAAACTGCAATCAGCCAAGCTGAAGAAAAAGCAGGGATTTCAATCAATCTAGTCAATGTTGGGTTGCCTGCAAACTTACTACAAATCGAAGCAACTCAAGGAATGATTCCAGTCACAAGTGATTCAAAAGAAATCACAGATGCAGATGTTGAAAATGTTGTCAAATCTGCACTCACAAAAAGCATGACACCGGATCGTGAAGTGATCACCTTCATTCCTGAAGAATTCACAGTAGATGGTTTCCAAGGAATCCGTGATCCACGCGGAATGATGGGGATTCGACTTGAAATGCGTGGTCTTCTTTATACAGGACCTCGTACAATCTTGCACAATTTGCGTAAAACAGTTGAACGAGCAGGCTTACAAGTAGAAAACATCATCATTTCCCCACTGGCGATGATCAAAACAGTCTTGAACGAAGGCGAACGTGAATTCGGAGCAACAGTGATTGATATGGGTGGTGGCCAAACCACAGTGGCATCTGTGCGTAGCCAAGAACTTCAATTTACAAATATCTACCAAGAAGGTGGCGATTACGTTACCAAAGATATTTCTAAAGTTTTGAAGACTTCTCAAAAATTGGCAGAAGGTTTGAAGTTCAACTACGGTGAAGCCTATGTGCCATCTGCTGGAAACGAAGTCTTCCATGTAGAAGTTATTGGTGAAGTTGAGCCAGTTGAAGTGACTGAGAAGTACTTGGCTGAAATCATTTCAGCACGTATCAAACACATCTTTGAGCAAATCAAACAAGACCTTGAGAGAAGACATTTGTTGGATCTTCCTGGTGGTGTTGTGATTATCGGTGGAGGTGCGATCCTTCCTGGTGTTGAAGAATTGGCTCAAGAAGTCTTTGGTGTAAATGTGAAATTGTTTGTTCCAAATCAAATTGGAATTCGCAATCCAGCTTTTGCCCATGTAATTAGCTTGTCTGAATATGCAGGCAATTTGACAGATGTGGATATTATTGCTCAAGCTGCGGTTCATGGAGACGAAGTCTTGCGTCAACAACCGATTCAATTTGATCGTCCAGTGCAACCACAAGTACAACCACAACCTGCTGCTCCAGCACAACCGGTAGTACCTGCATACAATGCTGAGAAGATTGAATCTCCAGTGGATGCTCAAGAAATTCCAGCAGCAAGCAATGATAGCAAACAAGAACCAAAAACTACATTCACAGACCGAATGAAAAATTTGATCGGTAATATGTTTGATTAAGGAGTGTAAGTATTTATGACATTTTCAT
>OODN01001173.1_pt1 | contig 10177 bp, 13 predicted proteins | sample 1671651 | NCBI WGS metagenome assembly OODN01 (sample SAMN06348178, study PRJEB24527) | human gut metagenome | biome: human gut; feature: ankylosing spondylitis patient; material: feces | host: Homo sapiens | place: China | collected 2015-10 | reverse complement strand
CATCAACCTGATCATCAGTAAACTTAGCCTTTCTGCCAGCACCTCTAGCATTATGTATTAAAGAATTTTTCTTTAAATTATTAATTTCTTCTAACGTTCTATTAAAATCTTTATCCCTTAACTTTGAATACTCATCAAAATAATATAAATAATCTTTTCTATATTTCTCAACATCCTCTTCTAATCTTTCATTACGTTTTTCTAGCCTAGCTATAACATCATTCAAACAATCTATTTTTTTCTTTAACTCTTCTATTTCCACCTCATAAGACTTATCATCTCTGCTTTCCTTCTTAGAAGTATCTATAGTTATATAATAGTAATTTCCACTTGAATATAAATCACTAGCTACTGATTTAAAACCATCCATAAGCTTTTGAAATCTCTTAGTAGAGAAATTCAAAAACCTATCACTTTTATGGTTAAATCCCCACATAACAACCTTATTTTCTTTTTGATCAACTGTAATTTCAAGGTCCTCGTTTATATTATAAATCTTTCTACAAGTACATATTTTAGTATGTGTATCTAATATCTCTTTAAAAATTTCCATATCATCACCTATTCATAAATTAATTTATGAATATATTTTATCATTATCTTCAATTCCATTCAATAATTAATTTATGAAAATTAAATTCTAATCTTTTCATAAATTCTCCATAAATAAAATCATGAAAAAAACTCCACAACTATATTTTAGGACTTTGTACGTGAAACAAAATACACTTAAATTAATCAAACTTAAAAATTGGAGGTAATAACATGGAAAATCAAAGACTTGCTTCAAGTGTAGTTGAGGCTAAAAATCCATCATCTTTAAGGGTTAAATTTGACTGTGGGTTAAATGATAATGGAAAAACAATAGTAAAATCAAGAACTTACTCAAACTTAAAACATGATGCAGCTGCTCTTGATGTTTACAACGTAGCAGATGCCTTAGCATCACTTCAACAACATGACGTATTAGAAATAGCAAAAATAGATAACACAACATTAGCTTAAAATTAAATTATAGGAGGATTATTTAAATGGATGGAATAGAAGTTAAATTATTAATGTCATTTATGACTAATAGCGGTAGGAAAGTTAGCTTGTTTGTAACAGATCCAAGAGAAGATGTTACAGAAACAGAAATAAAAGAGGTTATGGACTTAATAATTGAGAAAAATATCTTTGCTCCTAACGGTGAAGATATAGTTAGTGCAAAAGAAGCAAAAATAGTTCAAACAGAAACTACAGAATTTGATTTAGTAGTAGCGTAACACATGAAACTACTATCACTAGCGATATGTGTATCATATACGCTTATACATATCCGTTACTAAAACATCAGAAATGCCCTTCTGAGCTTCTGAGGGGCTTTCTTATCAATTTAAAATATTATTTGGAGGAATATATCATTGGAACTAGATTTAATGCAATTAGTGGCTAATTTAGGCTTTCCTGCTATCGTGACTATGTATTTACTTGTACGTATAGAAGGAAAACTAGAAAGTTTAAGTATTGGTATTAATTCTTTAAACTCAAATATAAGTGAATTGAATAATAAAATATAAAAAGCTACACATCCCAATATTAATCAGGTGTGTAGCTTCTTTGTTTCAAAAATCTAGAATGTAAGTATCTAAATACCTATCATACTTTCTCTATTAACTTATGTCAATAAAGGTATTAAGCACTTTTCTTATGTCTGTTTATAATAGCTCTTATGTAACTTTCAGACATATTATATTTAGCTGCTAATTCTTTATGATTAAATCCATTGTACTCAGATATAATTTCTCTGTCGCGAGCTTCTTTGTATATCATTTTTTCAGTAGGAAAGTATACTGATGTCCCTCCAAATTCTTTAAATAAAGCCTTTATTTTGTCTATTCCAAGCTCTATAGCTATATTTTCAAATTGTGGAGGTAAGTCACTTATTTTTAATTCCATAAAATATCCTCCTATAAAGTTATTAATTTTTTATATGATAACTTCACTTATATTGGATATTCTTTATTTTTTTACTTTTCCCTACCTTTAAAATTTATTTTTGTTAAATTTTAATAAAATATATTATTATGGTTAACTTTATTCTTCATGATTTTTATAAAATTTATCAACCATATGAGGGAATTTTTTTATTTCTTTATTTTTTATTTCTTTAGCTATACTATCTAATCCTGGATATACAAATGATTCATTTATACCAAGTATTTCAAGTTCATTCTTTATTTCATTTATATTTTCATACGGTATGATTACTTTATGTATAAATGGTCTAGTAACAGTATAATAATCCAATGGATATAAATTTGATCCATGTATAGTAAAATTTCCTGATTGTGCAATAATCCTTTTATCAATAGATTTGCTTGTTATACAAAGTGGTTCATAACAAGATATATCTTGTGGATTTATATATTGCTCATATCTATCATCATCTATTATATTTATAACCTTTTCACCATTTCCAAAAGCTTTATTTATTTCATAAGGATTAATTATAAATATAGCAGCAGAATCTCTCAACATTTCTATATCATTTTTATCAATACAATTTTCTCTATTTTCTTTATCAAAATATTGTTCTGAATACTCATCTGTAGATGATAAATAAGATAAGTCTATCTCATTTAAATCAAGATCATTTACTGCAAAAAACATAGCTACAAGTGGATTTATTGTCCAATCAAGTAATCTCGTTGGAAGTCCATAATGCTGTGCTAAAAACATCCATTCAAAGTCACTTCTTGGATATGTATCTAAATAAGGAATAGCTCTCTGTTTAAATTCATCAAGCATACCTTTTAAATTAAGTAACAACGATGTATATCCACTACTAGCACCTCTATAACCATCTTTTATTACATGTCCCCTAGAGTCCATCACATCTTGTTTGTATCTTAATCCAGATGGTATCAAACGATAACTTGAACTTGATTGACCTCTAAACCATAATAAATCTATACTTTTATCTTGTTCACTCTGTATCTTCTTTATAATATTTAAATAATCTGAAATACTTTTACATAAAAAACACTTTAATTCTTCTTGCAACATAAACCCTCCCATAAAAAGAAATCTAAAAAAGAGAAACAGGCGAAAGCCCCCAATACAAAGAGGACAAAAAGTGGGACACCTAATTTAAACTAACCGCCCTACTTTAGACTTACTTATCCCTAGTATTTTAGCTATTTCTCTAACACTGTTCCCTTTATATTTTAATTCTTTTATTTTTATTTTTAAATCTTCCATTTCTTGTTGTTTTTTAGTTAGACCATTCTCATTTCTTCTTTTAGCCTTCTTCTTTGCCTTTTGCTCCTCTGCACTTCTTCTATACTTTTCTTTACCAGAAATAATAGTCTTAAGGTGCATCTGCTCTTCCAATGTTATATCTAATATCTTAATTAGTTTTGCATTAGTATACTTATATTTCTTATCAACATAGGCTTTCTGAGCCGATTTTGTATCCATAATAACTTCTCTTTCAGTTAATGGCTCTTTAAACATAGAATTAAGTTCTAAAGCTTTTTGTAAAGCTTCTTCTGGATCTTGTATAAAACAACAAGTAAAATATCTATATAAAAATAAAATTAACTCTCTATGACCTTTAACATCATAATCCCTAAGTTCACAAATCTTTGTTATATCTAAAATCCTTGAATGATATAAACTATACTCAGTATAAAGACTCACAATTTTTTTTGGTCTGCCTTTTTTCTTTTCTTTTTTCTCAGTAATTTCAGGTAAATACTCTTCTTGTATATCTCTTAACCTATACTTATAACTATGCATATCCAAAATCTCTACATAACTATTACTCTTTGAATTAACTGTACCTGCAATTCGTAGAACTCTAGTTGGGTCAAGTGCATTTGCATCTGCTCCAAACTCTTTTAATTGATTATAAATATATCTTTGAACTGCATACCAAAGTGGCATAGCCATACTTGGTACAGGTTCTATTAAAAGTACATAATAAAGCCCCCTACCACTATCTATTAAAAAATTAGGTTGTGGTATTTTAGTACCATAAAAATCTTTTTCTAAAAAATACTTTACAGCTTCTTTAGAATACTTAGTCTTATGACAATCTATGTCAATATAAATAGTTCTAAGCTCTTTTATATTTTCAATCCTTCTTTGTGGCTTATAAAATGTATTTTGAGATACATATGCATTTATTATATTTAAAATATCTTCCGCATTATCTATAATATCTTCACTCTTATAATGCCACTGTTTATAGTTTGGGTCTTTTGAAGATATTGTTATATACCCCTTACTATCCTTATGTAACATTTCCAAATGATTTATACATTCCTCTATATCAAAGTCTCTGACTTCTGCTAAATTATTTAATTGCATAAAAAACTCCCCTTATCTATTTAATCTACCCCAAAAAAGATAAGAGAAGTTTCTTTATATTCTTGTCAGTTATTTCTGTCTGTGATAAAATAACAATATAAAAAATTAAAAAAGCTCTCTATTTAAGATTTAGATTCTCTTATCTTTTTCTTTCATAGGGTTTTAGATAAAAAAGGTTAGAATCTCTGTTTGGCGATGGAGGGTTCTAACTTTTTTTATTTTCCGATTATTATAGATAAATTGTACCATAAAATGAGTAATTCATACAAGAAAAATAGAAACAGGCTAAAGCCCCCACAATACAAAGAGAACAAAAAATGGGACACCTAATTTTTATTAATTTTATTCCACATATACTTTGATACTATTGGATCTATTTCAATTACAATATCATTCTTTTCTTTTTTTCCTTTATATTCAAATACTCCAATATAATTTTTATTTTTTAATATATAATCTACCTTCTGCTTTGAAAATCCATACTTAGCACCTATTTTAGCTAATGATATCCCCTTTGACCTTAGCTTAAATATATCTTTAACTATTTTAGCTTCTTCCTCATCTATTTCAAATCGACCATATTTATTTACTTTATATCCAAATGCTGGCTTACCTCCTACCCACTTATTTTCATTTAATCTTGCTATTCTTCCATTACGAGTTCTTTCATTTATTACAGCTCTTTCAAACTCTGCAAAGCTTCCTAGCATCTGTAAAAATAGCATTCCTTGAGGTGTTGATGTATCAAACATTTCTGTAACACTTACTAAAGCTACTTCATACTTTTGAAGTTCATAAATCATGGCTAATAAATTATATAAACTTCTATGTATCCTATCATTTTTATAAACTATAATCATATCTATGTTATTTTCTTTTACATAATCCATCATCTTATCGTACTCTGGTCTATCTGTAGATTTACCTGATACTGCTTTATCTATAAACATTTCATCTATCACGATATCGTGAAGTTTAGCATACATTCTAATTTTATCTTCTTGGTCTTTAAGTGAGGTATTATCTACTTGCATTAATGTTGATATTCTACAATATCCTACTGCTCTTTTTTTCATTTTATCCTCCTGATGCGATCACTATTGATGTCTTTTTTTATATTTTATAATACAATTTGAATATAAAAAAGGTCAAGTTTGTCGGCTCAAACTTTACTCCACCCCATAAAAAAAGTATTAAAATTAAGTGATTACAATAACTTAACTTCAATACTTTTAATCTATTTTTCAAATATATATTAATCCATTTATCAAAATTTGTCGATTAGTGATAACTTTATATATTGATTTTAATATATTTTATAAAACTAAAAATCAAATATAATAGTTTAGTCACTAATACTTATAATAATTTTACTAAGTATTTATATAATCTTCATCTGCAATTATATAAAGTAATATTTAAGATTCATATCAATCTAGACCATACCAATATCTTAGTGCTTTATCATTTGTATCACGCCAGTCGCCTTGTGACTCTTCCTCTTTCTCTCTAAAATATTCATCTAGTTGCTTCTCGTATTCGTCTTTTTCTCTAGGTTCAGGGGTCGTTGATACTTTTTCAATAATTTCACCTTTCTTATTAATAATATAACGAACACTATTAATATTTACGTGTGCATTACCATCTTCAAAATCAAATGCATCGTCAAATTTATAGTCTATAACAATATCACCATTTTTATCTATATACCCACACTTAGAATCCTTCGATATAACTGCTAAATCTTCCTTAAGTGAATTAATTGAACTGCAAGATAATTCTTTTATTATATTGCCTGACGTATCTATTATCAGATACTTATTAGCATGAGAAAGTAATATTCGATCTTCTCCAAATTCATCGATAGACGAAAATTTAGGCTCTATTAATACATTTCCGCTTTTATCCATAAAACCAAAGTATCCATTTTGATATATATAGAATAATTTACTCGTATAATCAACAACTGCATCATATATAGCAGGTACAACGATATCACTATCTTCATTTATAACTCCTTGCTTATCATTCACTTCAAATACAGCTAGACCATCTATAAAATCATCTTGCCTAAGTCCATACCTCTTATATCCACCATAATTAAGATCTAATGCTAATAATACAAAAAAAATCGTGATTATAACCACAACTAATCTAACAGTTTTTTTTTCATTCTTACTTATGCCTCCATTTATAAATTGCCTTCTTCACGTTTAAATTACTATAAGTTTTATAACTCAATATGCATAAAATGCTTTTAATATATTAATAATCATACTCCATCATTTCCCATTCCATAGCTTCCTCATATTCTTCGTAAGTATCATAACCACTATTTTGAGCTTCCTCAAACTTACCGCATTCAATTGAATATTTTAATTCATCTAATTCTTCTTCTTTCTGTATTATAAATTTTTTTCTATCTCTATATGACATATTAAAATAATCTTCTATTTTTATATTTATACCTAAATCTTCTTTTATATGTTCTTCTAATTCAAACAAATATTTAACACTATAAAATTCATATTTTTCTTCTTTTGTTTTAAATTCATATCCATCACCCCAACATATGAAACAAATCCCACCTTTATTCTCTTTATAAAATTCAATAAATCCTTTACCATTACATCGAATACATTTTTCCATAATTTCCTCCTAAGTGTTATTAATACTCAAGTTTTACTTATCTCTATATAACATAAAAAATATAAATTCTATCAAATTACATTCTCTAATATTTATATTTTAGTTTTTATTATCCCTCATAAAATTTTTTAAAGCTTGAGCCATTAAATCTTGCTTGTTAAATTCTTTATTTTCACTACAAAATAAGTCAAATTCATCCCATATAACTTTATTTATCCTTATAGTAGTTCTAGTAGTTTCACTTTCTGGTAAATCAATCTTGATACCCTCATTTATAATCTCAATGACTTCTGTCATACTTTTGTCATCACGATTTTTAAACCATTTAAGCATATCAAAAATTTCATCTTTATGCTCTATTATATCTATCATATCTTGCTTTATATTAATAGTATTTCCTCTTGTCATACCTTTGTCATCACTTTGTATAACTGTTGAAATTTCAGTATTCTGTTCTTGATGACAACTGTCATCCCTTAACACATAAATATTATTCTCAACTTTATAGCCATGCTTTCTCATATACTTGGTCATACTATCTAATAACTTATATCCTAAAATATCTTTTATTTCATGCCTTGTCTTTCCTTCACTTTGAAGTTGTAATATATAATTAACTTTATCTATGACAATCACCTCTCTTTTCTAATTGATGACAAGTGTCATCAATAAATTATATCATAAATAATCTAGTTTATTTACGATAAAAAGACAACGTTACTTTCCTAATTTAACACTGATTCTAACACTGATGACACTTATCATCTCTTAATTCAAAAAAAGTTCCCTATAAAGATAGAGAACTTTAAGCTTAATTTATTCCTAATATATTATCCCAGCCTTTTTTCTTAAATCTACTAATTGATTTTAAATAAACTTGAGAAAAATTTAAACTTGATGGATAACTCAATGTATTATTTATACTCGTATATATATTTTCTGCTTCTTCATTTGTAATTAAATTACGATTAACACATATAGCTAGTATATTATTATGAGTAAGCATTATATATTCATCATCTAGCCATTTAAAATCAGATTTATTATCTGATACTATAATACTAGTTCCTATTGCTGATGCATAGCCTGCACATTCACTTTCACCTTTACCAATATAATTATATTTTTCTCTTATTATTGGCTCAGCTAATTTATTGATTACAAAATCCTTTTTTCTATCAACTACTTTAAATATACTATCACTATCATTTATTTTTAAATTTATCTTTCTAAATAATTTTCCTGCCTTTTTAGATAGCTCTTTATCATATACATAGTGTGGTATTATAATTTCATCAAATAACAAATCCAATAAGTCTAACCTATCTATTTTGGCCAGATTTATTAATATATCTGTATCTGAAATTGCAATCTTATGTTTTTTCATCTATACTAAATCATCCTCTTCTTTATTATCAGGTTCATATCCATAGTCTTTAGGTTCTTTATTCACAAACTCTAATAACTCTGTTATTTTTGTATATGATATTTTTTTATCTTCATAGTTTTTTCTTGAGATTTCTATATATTCCTTTGATATATATGACTTCTTTGATGGTGTTATTAAAGAAATATCATAACCTTCTCTCATAGTTATTTCTTGTAATTTAACTTTATTTTCATAAGTTCCATAAGAAGCTAATTCTTCATATAAATCTATACTACATAGATCTAATTGTACTAATCTCTTAAGCATTGCTTTATAACTTACTTTTAATTCATTATTTAATCTTACTACATGTCTTACTTCTACTTTATTAGGCTCTATATCTACTAATTTATAAAATAACTCTTTTACATAATCCTCTGGCATTAAAAACTCTGCTGCAAAAATATCTGCTCTTCTATCTTCTTCTTGATACTTACTATCTTCTATTAATTTTTCTTTTTTCAATATATCTTGATTACACATTATATGATATAACTCATGAGCACCTGTATACCTTTCACGACCTAAAGTAAAATTACTATTTAACATTACTATAAATTTACCCTCGAAATAAGTTGAAAAACCTGAAACTTCCTTACTTTCTAATGGTTTTCTTATAAAAAATGCTTCATTTTCTAATACATCAAAAATATCTATGATTCCCTTTTTTATAAACTTGTACCTTACTTCATCTGCAATCTCTTTTATTTCTAACCTTAATGCCTCTAGTGGCAAATTTAAATCTTCTTTGGTTAACTTCATCTAATAACTACTCCTTCCACAAAGGCGCACTTTTTTTAAAATTACCTTTTTTTACTATATTTTTTTGGTTAATAAAACTAATTATAATATTTTGAACTTCTTCTATTTCATATAAAGTTTCTTCTGTTACATTTTTCTTTTTTCTAAACAATGTAACTAAATCATCATCTTTGTCATCTAATATATCTTCTATTTTTACACCTAGTACATCGCAGATTTTACTTAACTCAACCGCTGATACACTTCTATTTCCATTTTCTATCTTACTTAGTGTTTCTCTACTAATCACAAACCCTTTATCTTTTAGTTCATCTACCATCCTTTGTTGTGTTATCTCTTTAGCTTCTCTATATTGCTTTATTCTCTCACCTATAAGTTCTTTTGTTATCATTTAAAAACCTCCAACTCTTACTCGTAATAATATATTACATTATATGAACATATTATTCAATTAGTTCTTATTATTTGTAACCTTTTATTACATTTTATACTTCTACCTTAAATTTAGTAACATTAGTATTTAATATCTACAATAAGTTTTTGTTAAATATAATAGGTAGATAGTTGAAGAAGGAGCAAAAACTGCTCCTTCTTATTAAATAAATTTACTTATCTATTTTCAACAATATATTTTTATTTTTGTACTCAGCATTGGATAAAACCATTTCTCTGCTATCTAATACTAATTCAATATAACTTTTAATAGCATAAGTTTATATTATATATGCATCTTTAAATCCTTTATCTTTAGCCAATTTAATTTGATTTAAAGCATTATTTTTATCCTTAAAAGCTCCAATACAAACCTTATATAAAACATCACTTGTAACAGGTTCTAATCCAAATAAATCTATTAAATTATCCCTAACTGCTAGAGCTACCGCTTTAATATTACTGCTAACTTTTAAATCTTTTTCAGCATTAACATTAGAAATAAAATCAACCTCAATTAAAGCAGCAGGCATATTAGTATTCTTAAGT
>OODN01001171.1_pt1 | contig 10190 bp, 5 predicted proteins | sample 1671651 | NCBI WGS metagenome assembly OODN01 (sample SAMN06348178, study PRJEB24527) | human gut metagenome | biome: human gut; feature: ankylosing spondylitis patient; material: feces | host: Homo sapiens | place: China | collected 2015-10 | reverse complement strand
CGCAGCTACGGTCAAACAATCAACCACAGGGCGCTGCGAATTTGTAAAAAACGCACTTAAAATCTGCTAATCGTTGCCATCGGTTTTTTATAAATATTTGTTCTTATCTTATTTCTGTCACATAAAACTGAAGACTATTCAACCCACTACACAGTGTGTATGTTAAACGGTATTGATCAATAAGTTTTGTATTCGTTGACGGAAGATGAAAGGAACTCTTAGACACCTATTTGACGAGATGTTTGAAAAAATTTTTAACTTAATTTCTACGAGACCTTAAGAAGATAATTTCTCTGGGTGGAGAAATACGTCATAATTCACTTACTACACCTGGTCAGATTGCCGAATCGAATCTGAATTCATTCCAGCTTGACTGTGCTTTTATTGGAGTTAATGCTGTTGATGAAGAAGGAAATATCTTTTTAGGAAGTATGGCTGAGGCATCAATTGTACGCCTGCTCTGTCACATGGTTCCTGAAATCTATTTTCTCGCAGATGAAACCAAACTTATGAAGAAAGATTTTATCTACATCTGTCAACTTGGAAAAGGTCGCAATCTTATTACGAATCCTTCAATCTCAGAAAAATGCATTCATACATATGAACAACTCGGTGCCTGTGTGATCACAGAAAGTCAAAAAGACCGGAGATAACTATTCCCGTTATCTCCGGTCTTTTCATTTCTTATAATTATTTACTCTTTGCAGCTGTTGTTGTGTTCTTCGCTGCTGTTGTAGTAGTTGTTGTTGCTGCTGTAGATGCTGTTGTTGCTTTATATTTGAACGTAACTTCTTTCCACAGATCCTGATCTACAGACTTCTTGTCATCCCACTTCTTGTCAGCATCTTTTGTCCACTTCTTGTAGACTTTCTCGTATGCTGCCTGCTGTTTTTCCTGAAGCAGTGTGGATTTGTTTGATGCAGCTGCTGTTGTGTCGTTTGGATTTAACATCTTGATGATCACGTATGCATCGTCTAATTCTACGACTCCGCTTACCTGGTTCTTCTTAAGTTTTGCTGCTGCTGTTTCGAATTTTGTTCCTAATGCAGCTTTTCCTTTTGTATAGGATTCTTCGTTATCAGAATTTACGCTGAACTTCTTAGCTACAGAGCTGATACTCTGGCCTTTCTTGATCATCTTTAATGCGGATTTTGCTTTCTTTAGCTGATCTTTCTTCTCAGCGGCTGTCATGTCTTTTTCTTTTCCTGTCTTGCTGTCTGTTGTCTTTGTTGTGAAGACAAGTTTGTAGACTTTGACAGTTTTGGCTTCGTCATCTGTTACTGTGACGTTTGCTTTCTTGATGATCGCCTGCATAACTTTACTTGCGATCGTGCTTTCTTCATACAGTTTCTGGATCATATCTTTATCTGCTTCTGTCTTCTTCATGACTTTCTTACCTGTTGAGTCTTTTGCGAAGGCAGTTACGCTTTCTTTGATCTGCTTCTTCTCAGATTTTGTTAACTTCACGTTGTAGTCGTCTGCGTGTGCTGCTAAAACTTTGATCTGTTTTAACTGGTTGATAACGCTGTCTTTGACAGACTGCTGCATTGTGATCTTCTTTCCTTTGCTGTCTGTTCCGACCTGCATAGACCACATGCTGTCTCCGAAGTATGCTCCGTACTGAGCTTCTGCCTGATACTGCATGATTCTTGCATATACATGTGCTTCCTGGAATGTTACTTCTTGTCCTGCATATTCAAATAATGTCTTCTCATTCTTGCTTTTACATCCTGTAAATAAAGAAAGAGTTAACGCAAGAACTGCAGTTAAACATAGCAACTTCTTTGCTAATTTCTTCATTTCATTTTCTCCTTTATATTATGATTATATTAGGCTAATGTCTGGCGATATTATAGCACAAACTTATCGGATTATCAATGAATTGAGCGAGTTCACACAATGTTCAATCTTTTCTAACTGCTTCACTTTCTTTGTCTTTGACAGATCCAGTACAAACGTCGGATTCTTGCCTGCCTGGAAAGATAATTCACGTTTGTATTCTTCTAATATCGCTGGGATTTTTTCTACATCCACGGCTGCATCTGGTTTCATTTCAAATGAGACTTTTTCTCCTTTTTGTTTCACATCTGTCATATAAGCATGGTGAGCTAATGATTTCAAATATGCAACATATAACAGATTGTAGACTGCTTTCGGCATTTCCCCAAAACGGTCGATCAACTCATCTGTCATATCTTCCATTTCATCTTTGGATTCAATGGATGAAATACGTTTGTATAATTCCAGTTTTTGATATTCATTATACACATACATTGATGGAATAAATGCATTGATGTCGAGATCGAGTGTTGTGTCAAATTCATCCTCGTCTTTTAATTCGCCTTTTAATCTCAAGACTGCTTCATTCAGCATCTTGCAATACAGATCGTATCCAACTGCTTCCATATGACCGGATTGTGCCTGTCCCAAGAGATTTCCTGCTCCGCGGATCTCCAGATCTCGCATTGCGATCTTATAACCGGATCCCAGATCTGTAAATTCCCGGATCGCCTGTAATCGTTTTTCTGCGGTTTCTTTTAACAGTGTGTTCTTTTTGTACATCAAAAATGCAAATGCATTTCGATTCGATCTTCCGACACGTCCTCTTAACTGATACAACTGGGACAACCCAAGCTGGTTGGCATCGTGAATGATCATTGTATTTACATTCGGAATATCTAGTCCTGTCTCGATGATCGTTGTGGATACCAATACATCGATCTCATGGTTCATAAATCCCATCATGATCTCTTCCAGTTCGCGTTCTTTCATCTGTCCGTGGGCAAATGCAACTTTCGCATCTGGAAGCAATCTCTGTAATTCGGCTGTCACTTCTGCGATATTATTGACGCGGTTATACACATAATATACCTGCCCGCCACGTGTCATTTCGCGGTAGACCGCTTCTTTGACCAGTTCTTCATTATATTCCATAACATATGTCTGGATTGCTCTTCGGTCATGCGGTGGTTCTTCTAATACACTCATGTCGCGGATTCCGATCAGACTCATATGCAGGGTTCTTGGAATTGGTGTAGCAGATAATGATAAGACATCGACATCTTTTTTCATTGTCTTGATCTTTTCTTTATGTGTCACTCCAAAACGCTGTTCTTCATCAATTACGAGCAGTCCCAGATTCTTATACTGCATGTCTTTGGACAATAAGCGATGCGTTCCGATCACGACATCTACCGTTCCATTTTTGAGTCCTTCAATCGTCTCTTTCTGCTCTTTTGCTGTACAAAATCTAGACATCATGCGTACGGTGATCGGGTAATCATGAAATCTCTGTGCAAATGTATTGTAATGCTGCTGTGCAAGGATCGTGGTTGGTACGAGATACGCCACCTGTTTTCCATTGTCTACTGCCTTAAATGCTGCACGGATCGCTACTTCTGTCTTGCCATACCCGACATCTCCACAGATCAGTCGGTCCATGATCTTCTTGCTTTCCATATCCCTTTTCGTATCATCGATCGCATTTAACTGATCCTGCGTTTCATCGTATGGAAATAATTCTTCAAACTCTTTCTGCCATACAGTGTCCTTGTCATAGACATATCCTTCTTTTGCCTGTCTTAGTGCATATAACTGCACGAGTTCTTCCGCAATATCTTTGACTTGACCTTTGACACGTGTTTTCGTCTTCTTCCATTCATTTCCACCTAATTTATGAAGTTTCGGCTTTCTTGCATTTGCACTTGCGTATTTTGCAATCTGGTCTAAGGCTGATGCTAAAATAAATAAATTATCGCCGCCCTGATATTCAATACTGATATAGTCCTTTTCAACCCCATCTGTTGTGATCTTTTCGATTCCGCGGTAAATACCGACTCCATGTTTTTCATGAACAACGTAATCACCGATATTGATATCTGCAAAACTTCGGATCTTTTCTCCTTGTTTTTTCTTCTCTTTCTTTCGGCGCTTTTTTTCTTCTCTTCCTTTGAAAATGTCTCCTTCTGAGATCAATACCCATTTGGCTGCCGGATATTCAATTCCTGTCAGAAGCTTTCCTGCTGTGACAACAATCTGCCCTGCTTCCACTCCATATTTCAAGTCCTTATCATATGTCACAACCAAACCATTTTCTCTCAGATCACTGCTTAGACGTTTCGCTCTTGTAACAGATGGAGAAGCAACAACTATCCTGTAGTCCTTACTCTGATATTTGGTAAGATCTTTGACTAACTGCTCAAAACTGTTGTTATAAGACTGAATGGATTTTGTATCCATAAATAAGGTTCTAGCAACTCTAAAATCATTAATCTCAGCAGATAAGATCGAATAACATAGCATCCTATGTTTCTCGATCTGATATAAAATGCTCTCATAATCTGTCACCGTATTTGCCTGTTTAGGCAATAGATACCCACCTTCCAGACGGCTTTTCATACTCTCTGAGAATTCCAGATAAAATGCATCTGCACGTTCTCTGATATGTTTTGGTTCATCCAGATAGATCATACTTTCTTCTGGAAAATAATCTAAGATGCATTCTGTATTTTCATAAAAATATGGGAGGTAACCTTCTACTCCGATCAACATATGAAGTTCCCTTAATTCCTCACGAACACGGTCCATTTCTTTTCTTAGGCGGGCTTCCTGATCATATTTTTTTTCTTTTTTAAACTTCTGTGATAACTTCTCATAATCTTCTTCCATATTTCGAAGACCATGTTCAATCCTTGGCTGGTTTAAAATGATCTCTGATGCCGGATAAATGGTCAGAGTATCGACTTCTTCGATAGATCTTTGGCTTTCTTTATCAAAACTTCGGATCGAATCAATTTCATCTCCCCATAGTTCGATACGATATGGGCTTTCCTGTGTGTATGGGAAAATATCAATGATTCCTCCTCGCACAGCAAACTCGCCTGGAACCTCAACAAATGGTGCTTTTTCGTAGCCTCTGGCAACAAATTCTTCTGCAATCGTTGCCTCTTCCAGTGTCTCTCCCATTTTAAACGTCATCTTATGATTCTTGATATCACTTAATGGAACAACCTGATCCATCACAGCATCGATCGTCATCACAAAGGTTCCACATTTGTCATCCACGATCTTCTTGATCGCCAGCATACGGTCTCTTGCGATTGCATTTCCATGAACATCAGCTGTATAGAATAATGGATCTTTTGCTGGAATATACTGAACCTTTTCTCCAAAGAAATGACTTGCCTCGACCCATTGTCTTGCTTTGTTCTCGTCTGGTACGATGATGATCTTAAATTGCTTTTTCTTATGATTTCCGATCAGACTGGTCAGATGCCATTTGGCTGTATCGGTGCATCCTGATACAAGAACCGGGCCACAGTAATCTTCGACCTCATCCTTTAATTGTCTGTATACCGGATCGTCTTTTAATATATGTTCTAACACTTTCTATCCCTACTTTTTCTTATTGTGGCGGTTCATCGCTTCTGTGATGTCGCCCATAACGATCAGCTGTACTGCATCGTACACTTCATCAAAACGTTCCGCAAAGATTGCCTGTTCTTCTTTTGTAAAATGTCCTAATACATAATCTGCCAGATCATATCCTTTTGGTTTCTCTCCAACACCGATCTTCACCCTTGGGAAATCCATACTTCCTAAATGACTGATGATACTTTTCAGTCCATTATGTCCCCCTGCACTTCCCTTTCTTCGGATACGCAGTCTTCCAACATCAAGGTCGATATCATCATGAATAATGATAAAATCTTCTGGCTCTAATTTATAGAAATCCATGATTGGGCGAAGACTTTCCCCGCTTAAGTTCATAAATGTCTGTGGTTTCACAAGAAGGACTTTTTCTCCTCCCATATAACCAGTTCCGATCAATGCTTTGTGTTTCCCTGTATTTATACTTATGCCTTCTTTGTCTGCAATATAATCAAGGGCTTCAAATCCAATATTGTGTCTTGTGTTGTCATATTTCTTTCCCGGATTCCCCAGTCCGACGATTACTTTCATAAGATATCTCTCCTTTTTCCCTAGAATCTATAAAACTGACAAACACCCGGAAATCAATGGATTCCCGGGTTGTCTTTTTCTTTCTTTAGTTATAGTATATCCCAATTTACAATTCTCAGCAAGATTTTTTCTAGTTATAATGCCTGAAAGAATTCTCTTGTCTTATTTACCTTCTTCATCAATGTATCAAACTGTTCTGGTGTCAGTGACTGTGGTCCATCACATAATGCTTTGGCTGGATCATTGTGAACTTCTACCATTAATCCATCGGCCCCAGCTGCGATCGCTGCTAATGCCATTGGCTCTACCATATCTCTGATTCCTGTTGCATGAGATGGATCTACCATGACTGGAAGATGGGATTTCTTCTTGATCATAGGGATTGCAGAAAGATCTAATGTATTTCTCATGGCTGTTTCGTATGTTCGGATTCCTCTCTCACAAAGGATTACATTTTCATTTCCACCTGCCATAATGTATTCTGCACTCATTAACCATTCTTCGATCGTTGCTGCAAGTCCTCGCTTTAATAAGATTGGTTTGTTGATCTTTCCTAATTCTTTTAATAATTCAAAGTTCTGCATATTTCTTGCTCCAACCTGAATCAGGTCCACATCTTCGAATAATGGAAGATGACTTGCATCCATGATCTCTGTAACAACTGGAAGTCCTGTTGCTTTCTTAGCTTCTAATAATAATTCTAATCCTTCTCCATGAAGTCCCTGGAAAGAGTATGGGGAAGTTCTTGGTTTGAAAGCTCCTCCTCTTAATAATCCTGCACCAGAATTCTTCACATCGTTTGCGACTTCTGTGATCTGTTCTTTTGTCTCAATAGAACATGGCCCTGCGATCACCTGGAAGTTTCCACCACCAATCTTTACTCCGTTTACATCAACAACTGTATCGTTTGGATGGAATTTTCTGTTGGCCTTCTTGTATGGCTCCTGAATACGCTGTACATTTTCAACGATGCTGTTTGCCATGATATGACGCATATCTACAACAGATGTATCTCCCACTAATCCAAGGATCCTTGTGTTAACACCTTCGGATTCGTGGATTCCCAGTCCCTGCTCTTCCATCTCTTTCTTTAATGCGTTGATCTTTGCTTCTTCTGCCTGTTTCTTTAAAATAATAATCATGATGTTCGTCCTTTCCTGGCAAGTCGTTTCTATCCTGCTTCTCTGGTGCGGCCTTTGTTTCTTTGAGTAAAAAGAAAAGGCATGCACTCTGTTGCAAGAATGCATGCCTTAAATGTTTTACTCTGTCGGTTTAAAGTGACATAAGTTTTGGCGATGATTCATTGCAACAAAAATAGTCAGGATAAAAATAATAACCCTGAAAGCTAAAGTAATAAAATGTGCAATTATTCATCTTACTTGTTGTCATCTTAGTTTCTCCTTGTTTTGATGTTTTTACGATACATGAAATTTTTTTCTGTGTCAATAGATTTATAGATGTTTTTTATAAAATCCATAGACTGTATTTATGATTCATTTTATGAATTATAAAATTTATTTTTTGCGCACTGCAAGAAATGATGCGATCAATGCTGTGATCGGTACTGTTAATACAACACCAAGACTTCCAGATAATCCTTGCATGATCTCAATTCCGATCACATAAGAGTTCGCTAACTGTCTGTAGCTTAGATCATATGCGTAATTGATCACTAATGTTGTCATTGCACCGCCTACATAAGCAAAGATCAGTGTATTCGTCATCGTTCCCATCATATCTCTTCCAACATTGATTCCTGATACAAAAAGTCGTTTCATGGACAGTGTTTTGTCTGTTTCATAAATTTCCTGAATCGTAGATGCAATGGACATACCAACGTCCATGACGGCTCCTAATGCTGAAATGATGATTCCGGCAAAAAGCAATTCTCCGATCTTTATCTTTGTATTTTGTCCGACATAGTTCAATGCTTCGATATCCGATACATTATATCCTGTGATCCCTGCTGCTTTTCCAAATGCCATCGCTGCCACTGCTGCGATCACGACTCCGATCGCTGTTCCAAGGATCGCAGACACTGTTTTGCTCGAATATCCACCAAGAAGTCCTAATGTTACAATCGTTGTCAACACTGCTACAATGATCGTCAACACGATCGGTGAAATTCCCCGATACATCATCGGGAACATGATACCAATGATACATGCAAACGCAAATACAAGACTTAAAATAGCATAAACACCTTTTTTCCCACCAATCGCACATACCACCGCTGCAAAGATCAACGCAAATCCATAGATTGCCATGGTACGGTCCTGACTATATACGGTAAATCCTACATTTGTTCCACTTTTATTTACGATCACGATGATCCTTGCTCCTACTTTACAGTCAGCTCCAAATAAAGTTCCGCTTGGATTGATCGCCTGTTTTTCTTTTCCTTTGTAGGTTCCCGTTGTCATTTTAACCAGGACTTTCTGCGTTCCATAACGACTTCCGTCTTCTGCAAGATTATCTTTAATGATCTTTGTTACAACTGCTTTTTCATATTTTTGTCCTTTATAGGATGCCAATGGCGTTTTCTGAAACTGGTTGCATTTGACTATGATCCCTGCAAATAAACACACTGCTATTGCGAGGATCAAGATTTTTTTCCATGATACTGCTTTTTCCATAAGTTGTCTTCTTTCTATAAATCGTAGCCTTTTATTTATAAAGAAAAATCAGAGAATGCCTGTGTCCGGATCTATCATTCCGGGCGCAGGCTTTTGCTCTGTCTGATAAATTAAATTACGACACTAATTCTTTATCATCTCTATTTGATTGTTGCTTTTTTGGCTGTGCTGTAGGCTCCATAAATACGTTTTCCATTTACTGTTTTGTAAGAACGGACTTTGACGTAATATTTTTTCCCTTTTTTCAGACCTTTGATCTTGTAAGATGTTGTTGTTTTCGCTTTTCTTACTGTCTTTTTACCTGTAAATTTCTTGTTTGTAGAATATACAACTTGATATCCTGATGCTTTCGTATTCTTTTTCCATTTGATCGTTAGCTGTTTTTTGATCTTATTTACTAAAGAGATACCCTGTTTCTTTGGTGCTACAGTCACTGTAACTGTTTTGGAAGTTGCTTTGTAGTCCGTAGTTGCTGCTGCTTTGACTGTGATCTTGGCAACTCCTGGTCCTTTGACTGTTACTTTTCCTGCGGCATCAACTGTTGCAACTGCTTTGTTTGATGTTGTGTAAGTGAGTTTTCCATTTCCATTTGTTTTTGCATTTAATTTGAATGCTTTGGATGTTTCACTCTTCTTATAAGATGCTGTTGCTGTAATCGTCTGGTTTTTTGCCTGTACTGCTGTTGTATCATCTTTCTTTGTTGTATTTGAGTTCGCATCATCTTTTTTGGTATCTTCTGCTTTCTTCACGATCTTATATGAAGATGATCCGTCTAATACTTTTCCTGTGTCCGCATCGTATGTTGTAACTTCAAAAGAGTCATCTGTTACATTGACTACAGAATAACTTGGTGTCCATGTCTGGCTTCTCTCAGAAATGAAATCCTGTTTTGCCGTGATCAGATTGTAGAATTTAGATCCTGTTGCTGAGTTTGCTTCTAAATATACAGTTCCTTTTGGATTTACAACCGTTCCACCTTTTGTTGTATCAACGATTTCGTAGCAGTTGTTTTCTTTTGCGTAATTTGCTGTATTTTCTGTTTTTGTGAATTTATCATGTGCCTGTCCATCACTCTGTAACTGATATGTTCTGGAGTATGTATGGTCATGTCCCTGAAGTACAACATCAATATCATATTTATCCATTAATGGTGTTAACTGTGTTCTTAAAACCATTCCGTCAGAATCTGAATGATCATATCCTGATCCATAAATGTCCTGGTGGAACATTACAACTTTCCATTTTACATTTGGATTTTCTTTGATCGCTTTACGCATAACATTTTCGTGAGTTGCACAGTTGTAATTGTTTGTGTCTAATACGATAAACAATGTATTTCCATATGTGTAATAATAGTCTGTTCCTGCTGCTGTCTTTCCTTCTGTATACTTTGCTGTGTTTCTATATCCACCTGTATCAAATGCATTTGGATTGTTGTAATGCATCTCATACTGTGCTGATCCAGAATCGTGGTTTCCGATCGTTGTTGCTACTGGAAGAGATCTTAAAGCATCTGCTCCAAGGTAACCTGCATACTGTTTTTCATTGTTATTGTTATTTACCTGAGATCGGAAGAGCACACGTCTGAACTCC
>OODN01001167.1_pt1 | contig 10261 bp, 10 predicted proteins | sample 1671651 | NCBI WGS metagenome assembly OODN01 (sample SAMN06348178, study PRJEB24527) | human gut metagenome | biome: human gut; feature: ankylosing spondylitis patient; material: feces | host: Homo sapiens | place: China | collected 2015-10 | reverse complement strand
AGATTCATGTATCATAAGAGTTGTTAATCCGGTTACGGGAATAGAAGTTGTGCCGGATTCATTGAGATTGTTTGTTGGAGATTCACAGAAACTTGGTGTTAACGTATATCCGGATAATGCAACAATTAAAGACGTTGTATGGAAATCAGCTAATGAATCAATCGCAGTGGTTGATGAGGATGGCGAGGTGTTTGCTATCAGTTCCGGTAAAGTTAAGATTACAGCAACATCTCAGGATGGTAATAATATCAAAGGAATCTGCTGGGTTTATGTAACTCCAAGAGTTAATATATCCTCACTTAGAATTAATTCAAAAGAAATATATATGCTTACAGGCAGAACAAGACAGTTATCGGTAATAGTAAGGCCGGCTGTTAATAATGATTCATATGAATGGTACTCATCAGATACAGGAATAGTTACGGTTGATGGTAATGGTGTTATTACAACTGTAGGTCCTGGTGAAGCAGAGGTTTATGTCATAAGTGATGGTGCAGGTGTTGAATCAAGCTGTATAGTTCATTCACTTGCAATAAGCAGGTCTAATATTACTCTTGAGCAGTATGACAGATATACATTAGATGTAATAGGAACAGATAGTAAAATTACATGGAGAAGCAGTAATCCAAGGGTATGTACAGTTTCTTCTTCAGGAGAAGTTATTGGACGAAAAGCAGGAATAGCAACAATAACAGCTGTTGTTAATAATAAGACATTAAGCTGCACAGTAAGAGTTACAAGCATAAGATAATTCAGGTAATGAAAAAAATTATGACCATCAGTGTTGTACTGATGGTCATAATTTTTTGGACAAAAAAAGGAGATGCGGTCAAACATCTCCTTTTTCAAAATATGAGGGGGAGATAGAAAGAATTCTCTTTGCTATCTAATATAGAATATACATGATAAATGTGAGCAAAATGTGTACAATTAGTTAAACAAAAATAAAAATCATAAAATGTATTTTATTGATTAATATTCTCTAATATGTTAATATCAAAATGTTATTTAAGTGTATGGAGGTCTATATATGCCAGACGATTTTAATAAGAATACAAGCATAGAAGACGAAATTGAAAAGTCGTTGCAGAAAATGGTAGAAGAAGAAACTACAGTTGCCAAAGCTTATGTAGGAAAGGCTGATGATTATAAAGCAGAGCAGCCATCAGATATTAATGATGGGAGGACGAGAGTTGTTCCTAAGATAACAGATGAAATTCTTAAGGAACAGCAGGTAATTAATAAATCATCTCAACCAACACAAGAAGAATTAACTGATAGAGATATTTTACTTGATGATGATGACGATGAAGAACCAGAAGATGAAGATAAAGAGATTTTGAAAGACACCACTAAGAAACCACTGGATAAGAAGACAAAGCTTATTATAGCAGGGGTTGCTGCGGGAGTTGCATTAGTTTTAATTATAATTATTATTATCAGACAGGAATGAAACTGTACGAAGAGGGTAATTATGGTGATGCATCATCATATCTTAGCAAGGCTTCTAAAGAAAATGAGGGAAAGAAGAATCTGAACCTTAAGTATACATTGTATAGATGCTATGAAAGCTCAGGAAATGAGGATGAAGCTGTTAATGTGCTGAAGGATATACTTTCATATGATGAGAATTATGAAGATGCGGTTAAAGCTCTTGCAGATATTTATTATAAGAAAGAGGATGCAGATAATTTAACAAAGCTTATAAGAAAGTATCAGGATGGAAAATGCAGCAATGCAGTTAAGAATTATATTGTAAAAGAACCATCAGCTTCTAAAGAGCCGGGTTCGTATGATGATGATGTTGAACTTAAATTTACATGTGATTCTGGTTGTGTTGTTTATTATACAACTGATGGAAAAGAACCTGATATTAAGAGTACACTATATGATGGAACAGCAATTAAGTTAGAAACAGGCACAACTAAGATAAAAGCAGTTTCTGTTAATTCTATTGGGGTATATAGTAAAGTAGTTGAATTTGAATATGTTGTTGAATATGGTGCTCCTGTAGCACCAGATGTAACTCCTGCGTCAGGAAAATATTCAGATGGAGAGAAGATTAAGATTAATAATATCCCTGACAAATGTAAGGCATATTATACAACAGATGGTACAACTCCTACATCTTCATCAACAGAGTATACAGGTGAATTCGATATGCCAACCGGTAATACTGTAATCGCATTTGTAATAATTAACGATCATGAGCAGAGCAGTACAGTAGTTAAGAGAAATTATAATGTTGAAGTAAAGAATACATATACATACAGCCAGGCTGAAAGCCAGCTGAAAAATGTCCTTATATCAAAGAAGGTGCTTAAGTCAGACAGCAAAGCTTCAGATGGTTCAGGTGTTAATTTTGTCTATATTTCAAAGACAAAGGTCGGCAACAATGAAATGTATATTATCAGATATGATGTAATAAAGGGTGGTTCTACAACAACTGCTGGATTATATGGCGTTGATACATCAAGCGGTAAGGTGTATACTGTTACAGGTACAGAAGGCAGTTATTCTGCCAAAGAATACTAAAGGTTGATTGTGCGTAATGCACTTCATAATATTACTTTTTGAAAGGAGAATTGTAATGTATAAAATTCTTAAGGCTGAGAAGTTAGCAGAGAAGATCTTCCTTATGGATGTTGAAGCTCCTAGAGTTGCTAAACATTGTGAACCTGGCCAGTTCGTTATTGTAAAGATGGATGATTTGGGCGAAAGAATTCCACTTACTATTTGTGATTATGACAGAGAAGCAGGAACTATAACAATAGTTGTTCAGATAGTTGGAGCGTCTACTGAGAAGATGTCACATCTTAAAGCAGGAGATGCATTTGAAGATTTTGTTGGACCTCTTGGATGTCCATCAGAGCTTATCAGCAAGGATATTGAAGAACTCAAAAAGATGAATATTGTATTCATTGCCGGAGGTCTTGGAACAGCACCTGTATATCCACAGGTTAAATGGATGCATGAGCATGGTGTAGATGTTGATGTTATCGTTGGTGCTAAGAATAAGGAACTTATAATCTTAGAGGAAGAGATGAAGGCTGTTGCTGGTAATCTTTACATAACAACTGATGATGGAAGCTATGTAAGAAAAGGTATGGGTACAGATGTGCTTAAGGATCTTGTTGCAGAAGGAAAACATTATGATTTATGTGTAGCAATCGGACCTATGATTATGATGAAATTCGTCTGTCTTCTTACTAAGGAACTTGGAATTCCTACAATTGTCAGCATGAATCCGATTATGGTTGATGGAACTGGTATGTGTGGTGCATGTCGTCTTAAGGTTGGCGATGAGATTAAGTTTGCATGTGTTGACGGACCTGAATTTGACGGTCATCTTGTTGACTTTGACCAGGCTATGAAGAGAAGTGCTATGTACAGAACTGAAGAGGGAAGAGCAATGCTCAAGCTTCAGGAAGGCGATACACATCACGGCGGTTGTGGACAGTGTAATTAGAAAGGATGGGTTTCAAAATGGACGTAATGAAGAAAGTGCCAGTCAGAGAGCAGGCTCCTGACGTAAGAAATAAGAATTTTGATGAAGTATGTCTTGGATATAACAAGGAAGAAGCTATGGAAGAGGCAACAAGATGCCTTAACTGTAAGAATGCAAGATGTGTTCAGGGCTGTCCTGTATCTATCGATATCCCAGCATTTATTCATCAGGTAAAAGAAGGAAATATTGAGGAAGCATATAAGATTATTGGTAAGTCAAGTGCACTTCCTGCTGTATGTGGCCGTGTATGTCCACAGGAGACACAGTGTGAAGGTCAGTGTATCAGAGGAATCAAGGGTGAATCAGTATCAATTGGTAAGCTTGAAAGATTTGTTGCTGACTGGGCAAGAGAGAATAATGTTGAGCCAGAGAAGCCAACAGAGAAGAAAGGCAAGAAAGTTGCTGTTATCGGTTCAGGTCCTTCAGGACTTACATGTGCCGGAGATCTTGCAAAAATGGGATATGACGTAACTATATTCGAGGCTTTACATGAGGCTGGTGGTGTATTAGTATATGGTATTCCTGAATTCCGTCTTCCTAAGTCAACAGTAGTTGCCCACGAAGTTGAGAATGTTAAGAAGTTAGGCGTTAAGATTGAGACTAACGTTGTTATTGGTAAGTCAATGACAATTGACCAGTTACTTGAAGATGAAGGCTTTGATGCAGTATTTATCGGTTCTGGTGCAGGTCTTCCAAGATTCATGGGTATTCCGGGCGAGAATGCTAACGAAGTATTCTCAGCTAATGAGTACCTTACAAGAAGTAATCTTATGAAAGCTTTCAAGGATGAGTATGATACTCCAATAGCAAGATTTAAGAAGGTTGCTATCGTTGGTGGTGGTAATGTTGCTATGGATGCTGCAAGAACAGCATTAAGACTTGGAGCAGAAACTCATATCGTATACAGAAGAAGTGAGGAGGAGCTTCCAGCAAGAGCTGAGGAAGTACATCACGCTAAGGAAGAAGGAATTATATTTGACCTTCTTACTAATCCGACAGAGATTCTTACAGATGACAAGGGTAATGTTACAGGTATGAAGTGCATTAAGATGGAACTTGGTGAACCTGATGCTTCAGGAAGAAGAAAGCCTGTAGAGATTCCTGGTTCAGAGTTTGTTATGGAATTAGATGCAGTTATCATGTCACTTGGTACTTCACCTAACCCACTTATATCTTCAACAACTAAGGGACTTGACATCAACAAGAGAAAATGTATCGTAGCAGAAGAAGAAAATGGTAAAACATCTAAGGAAGGTGTATATGCCGGTGGAGATGCTGTTACAGGTGCAGCTACAGTTATTCTTGCCATGGGAGCAGGAAAGGCTGGAGCTAAGGGAATTGATGAATTCCTTTCTAACAACTAATCAGAATATAGTAAACCCGCTGTGTCTGTTAATTACACAGCGGGTTTTATTGATTATAAGAATTAATTAAACATTTTTTCAACGAACTGTTCTGAAAAATTCTCGGCTTCTTCATCTGAAAGTTCAGTAAATTGTACGGTTAACTGTTCTTTAACATAAGCTGTACGGTTAAAATATTTCATTTCTTCCTGAATATCTCCAGTGTAAGAATTTTCAATATCTTCTTTGGTTATGTTGTCTTCAAGCCAGTTAAGTACATTGGCGGCTTTCTTATCCTCAGTTTCAGCCTTGGCTTTAATTTTGTTAGAGTATTTCAAAGACCAGACACCGATTGCAATGAATCCGATAAATAACAGACCAAGAACAATATTAATAAAAAGGAATGAAGGTGCATCTTTAGTTACTATCTTAATGATACCGATATCATTAAGAATCATAAGAATGATTCCGATTCCTCCACATACAAAGAATGTGATGGCAGAAGATAAGTTATCCTTGTACTTGTCAGTGCTGCTTTCATACAGGCTTCCACCTGTAAGAAGAGAGTCATTCCCGTTATTATCCTGAATGTTGTCATTAGTTATGTCAGTTGCGTTTTCAGACATAATATTCCTCCTTGTTATAGAACTTAACCATAAGTCCTTTATTGTTCAGATATTATAAAATATAATTGTGAAAAAATAAAGAACATCTGGATTAATGTGGTAAAATACGAAAGAAAGATATTACAGATTAGTAAGATTAAGGAGATTGATATGAAAACACTTATAGTGACAGGGGGAAGTCTTGATATAAGCTGGGCAAAGGATTTTGTCAGGACAATAAATGCTGAATACATAATTGCAGCTGACAGTGGCCTTAAATATATTGATGAACTCGGACTTGTGCCGGATATGATACTGGGGGATTATGACTCAGTAGAAGATGGACTGCTTGATAAGTATAAAAGTATAGATATTAAGACTTATCCTAAAGAAAAGGATTATACAGATACGCATATTGCTATTATAAATGCATTGAAAGCCGGAGCGTCAGTCATATATATACTTGGGGCGACAGGTACAAGGATGGATCACACATTTACCAATATATGCAATATGAAGGCTGCACTTGACAGTGGTGTACCATGTTTTATATGTGACAGTCACAATAAAATATATCTTATAAATGACAAGATGGGAGAAGTGAAAGTGTCCAAAACAGGACAGTATGGTGATTATGTATCATTTGTTTCACTATCTGAAGAAACAATTATAAGTCTTGCAGGGTTTAAATACGTGCTTGATGATTATATACTTCATCAGGGTTTAAGCATATGCCAGAGTAATGAAATTAAAGAAAATGTGGCGGTTATAAATATAAAAAAAGGACTTGTGATTGTATTTGAAACAAAGGACTAAAAATACTTGTAATTATTGGCAGATTGTAATAAAATTAACAAAGAGTTGCGCAATAGCAACGTAAAAAACAAGGGAGGTCTCGTAATGAGTAATACAACACAGGCATTATCAAGGATTGAAGCAATACTTGATGATAGCAGCTTTGTTGAAATCGGTGCTGGTGTGACTGCCAGATCTACAGATTTTAACATTCAGGAAAAGAAGGCTCCATCCGATGGTGTTATTACAGGATACGGAGTTATTAATGGTAATCTTGTGTATGTATACAGCCAGGATGCAACTGTTCTTAATGGTTCTATCGGTGAGATGCATGCTAAGAAGATTTCAGCACTTTATGATTATGCTATGAAGATGGGAGCTCCTGTGATAGGTCTTATTGACTGCGCAGGTTTAAGACTTCAGGAAGCAACAGATGCTCTTGAAGGTTTCGGTACAATTTATAAGAAGATGTCTATTGCATCAGGTGTTATTCCACAGATTACAGCAGTCTACGGTAACTGTGGCGGTGGACTTGCAATTCTTTCTTCATTATCTGATTTTACATTTATGGAAGATAGCAAGGCCAAGCTTTTTGTTAACAGCCCTAATGCATTAGATGGTAATAATGAATCAAAGCTTGACTCAGCGTCAGCTAAGTTCCAGGCAGAAGCAGGAGTTGTTGATTTTACAGGAGATGAGGAGACTATTGCTAATGGTGTAAGACAGTTAGTTTCTATGCTTCCTGCTAACAACGAAGAGGATGCTGCAGTTTCTGCAACAACAGATGATCTTAACAGAGCATGCCCTGATATGGCAGCAGAGATTGCTGATCCTGCATTAGCTCTTTCAGATATTGCTGATGATAATGTATTTGTTGAAGTTAAGGCTTCATATGCTAAAGAAATGGTTACAGGATTTATTCAGGTAGATGGAATTACTATTGGTGCTGTAGCTAACAGAACAGCTCTTTATGATGAAGAGGGTGAAGTGGCTGAGAAGTTTGAACCGGTTCTTACAGTTAAGGGCGCTTACAAGGCAGAGAATTTTGTTAATTTCTGTAATGCATTTGAAATTCCTGTACTTACACTTACTAATGTTAAGGGATTCGAAGCTACAGTGGCAGCTGAGAAGGGAATTGCAATTGCAAGTGCCAAGCTTACATATGCATTTGCTAACGCAGATGTACCTAAGGTTAATGTTATTACAGGTGAGGCTTATGGAAGCGCATATGTTTCTATGAACTCTAAGTCTTTAGGTGCAGACCTTGTCTACGCATGGCCAACAGCTTCTATCGGAATGATGGATTCACAGCTTGCAGCAAAGATTATGTATGCTGATGAGATAGCAGCCGCTTCTGATGTGGCAGCAACTGTTTCAGAGAAAGCAGCTGAATATGCTAAGTTACAGTCAAGTGTTGAGTCAGCAGCAGCAAGAGGTTATGTTGATGCTGTTATTGACCCGGAGAATACAAGACAGTATGTAGCCGCTGCATTTGAAATGTTATTTTCAAAGAGAGAGGTTCGTCCTGATAAGAAGCATGGAACAGTTTAATTAAGAGGTGACAATATGAAGAAGACTAATTTGAAAAGATTCTTATTGTTATTCTGCATGTTAGCCTGCGTATTCAGTATGACAGCCTGTGGTAATGCACAGATTGATACTAATACAGCTAAAGAATCCATTAAAGATAACGAGGTTGCTTATGTTGAGAATTACCTCAAGGACTGGGCAAAGGATATGATTCTTTACCTTGACAGCAATCAGGGTGAAGCAGGAACAGATGCTCTTATTGCAGATGCAGAAGCAGGAATAACCCTTAATGATGTTAACAGTAAGATGTATATTGTTAACCAGCAGGGAATGAATGTTAAAACAATAGGATTATACAATAGCTGGAACAGCACTAAAGATGAACTTGGTGAACTCAAAGAGTCTGTTGATGTTAACAACATTAATGTAAAGGTCAGTGATGAAACAAGTGAATTATGTACTATTTCAGTTAAACTTAAATTCGAAAAGAGAGTATGTACATTCGAATTCGTAATCAATACAGATTACACACTTGAAAGTGGAGCTATTAATCCATCATACACAACAGGTGAGAAGATGGGTAAGGCCGGAATGAATACACTTATTGGTATGGGAACTGTATTTGTAGTTCTTATATTCATTTCATTCATTATTTCTCTGTTCAAGTATATAAGCGTATATGAGAACAGAAAGAAAGAACAGAAAGAAGACACAGCTTCTGTTGGTGTTGATAATGCTATAGCACAGATTGTTTCTAATGAAGAAGAAAATGTTGAGGACGATCTTGAACTTATTGCAGTTATTACTGCAGCAATTGCAGCATCAGAAGGAACATCTACGGATGGTCTTGTTGTCCGCTCAATTAGAAAGGTTAATAATAGGAGGAAATAATCATGAAGAACTATACAATTACAGTTAATGGTAACGTATATGATGTTACTGTAGAAGAAGGAACAGGCAGTGCAGCTCCAGCAGCTAAGGCAGCCGCTCCTAAAGCAGCTCCAAAGGCTGCACCTAAGGCAGCAGCACCAGCAGGTGCTCAGGGAGCAGTTAAAGTTAACGCTCCAATGCCAGGAAAGATTCTTAAGGTTAATGCAACAGCAGGTGCTGCTGTAAAGAAGGGCGATGTATTGGTTGTCCTTGAAGCTATGAAGATGGAGAATGAAATCTGTGCTCCTCAGGATGGCACAATTGCAACTGTTGAGTGTGCAGCTGGTGATTCTGTAGAGTCAGGTAAGGTATTAGTTTCATTAAATTAATTATGATACTGATATAAAGTGACTTACGGAGGTATAAGATGAGTTATATTATAACAACTTTAGGAAACCTCGTTCACCAGAGTGCATTCTTCGGACTTACATGGGGTAATTACCTTATGGTTCTGGTTGCGTTTGTTTTCCTTTATCTTGCAATTAAAAAAGGATATGAACCTCTGCTCTTAGAACCTATTTCTTTTGGTATGCTTCTTGTAAACCTTTATCCTGACATTATGTTAGCAATAGAGGATTCAAGTAACGGTGTAGGTGGTTTGTTACATTATTTCTATTTACTTGATGAATGGAGTATTTTACCATCACTTATTTTCTTAGGTGTTGGTGCTATGACTGATTTTGGTCCATTGATTGCTAACCCGGCAAGTTTCCTGCTTGGTGCAGCAGCACAGTTTGGTATCTTTGCAGCATATCTTATGGCTATTCTTATGGGATTCCCAGATAAGGCAGCAGCAGCTATATCAATTATTGGTGGTGCAGATGGTCCTACTTCAATATTCCTTGCAGGTAAACTTGGTCAGACTAAATATATGGGACCTATTGCAGTAGCAGCATATTCATATATGTCACTGGTTCCTATTATCCAGCCACCAATTATGAAGCTTTTAACAACTAAGAAGGAAAGAGAAGTTAAGATGGAACAGTTAAGACCTGTTTCTAAGCTTGAGAAGATTCTTTTCCCTATAGTAGTTACTGTAGTAGTAGTACTTATTCTTCCTACAACAGCACCACTTGTTGGTATGCTCATGTTAGGTAACCTTTTCAAGGAAAGTGGAGTTGTTAAGCAGCTTGCAGAGACAGCTTCTAATGCACTTATGTACATAGTTGTTATTATCCTTGGAACATCAGTTGGTGCTACAACAAGTGCAGAAGCATTTCTTAACCTTGATACATTAAAGATTGTTGCATTAGGACTTATTGCATTCGCATTTGGTACTGCAGCAGGTGTGTTATTTGGTAAGATTATGTGTCTTGTTACACATGGCAAGGTTAATCCACTTATTGGTTCAGCAGGTGTATCTGCGGTTCCTATGGCAGCCAGAGTTTCGCAGAAGGTTGGTTCTGAGGCAGATCCTTCTAACTTCCTTCTGATGCATGCTATGGGACCTAACGTTGCCGGTGTTATTGGTACAGCGGTTGCAGCCGGTACATTTATGGCCATGTTTGGCGTTATGTAAAAGGAGGATATTATGGCAGAACAGGTTAAAA
>OODN01001165.1_pt1 | contig 10278 bp, 10 predicted proteins | sample 1671651 | NCBI WGS metagenome assembly OODN01 (sample SAMN06348178, study PRJEB24527) | human gut metagenome | biome: human gut; feature: ankylosing spondylitis patient; material: feces | host: Homo sapiens | place: China | collected 2015-10 | reverse complement strand
AAACGCCTTGCTCAAGGCAGGACAGATTACGGAAGAAGAGGCAGCTCATCATCCACAACGAAATATCATCACCCAATCTATTGGACAAAAGGATGAATTACAACCGGACTTTGGTATGGTTACGGTTGAAGCGGGAGACTTCATTGTTATCAATAGTGATGGATTAACCAATATGATCTCTAGTGATGAAATCCGTGACATCCTTGTCAGCGATTTATCGGTTGAAGAAAAGGCAAAAACCTTGGTTCGCTTTGCGAATAATGCTGGTGGTTTGGACAATATTACAATTGTACTGATTCACTTTGCTGAGGAGGATATGGCATGATTCAAATCGGCAAAATTTTTGCCGGACGATATAAGATAATCCGTCAAATCGGACGTGGAGGGATGGCAGACGTCTATCTCGCTCGGGATTTAATCTTAGATGGTGAAGAAGTTGCAGTTAAAGTACTGAGGACCAATTACCAAACAGATCCAATTGCAGTTGCTCGCTTCCAACGAGAGGCTAAAGCGATGGCAGATTTGGATCATCCAAATATCGTTCGGATCACGGATATCGGTGAAGAGGATGGCCAGCAATATTTGGCGATGGAATATGTCGCTGGTTTGGACTTGAAACGTTATATCAAAGAAAATGCCCCTCTCTCAAATGAAGAAGCTGTTCGCTTGATGGGGCAAATCCTTCTTGCTATGCGCTTGGCGCACACGCAAGGGATTATTCACCGTGACTTAAAGCCTCAAAACGTCCTTTTAACACCAGATGGAAATGCCAAAGTCTCTGACTTTGGGATTGCGGTAGCCTTTGCAGAAACGAGTCTCACTCAGACAAACTCTATGTTGGGATCGGTTCATTATTTGTCTCCTGAACAAGCCAGAGGATCGAAAGCTTCTGTTCAAAGCGACATTTATGCAATGGGGATTATATTCTACGAAATGCTGACGGGACATATCCCTTATGATGGGGATAGTGCAGTGACCATCGCGCTACAACATTTCCAAAAACCACTTCCATCCATCATCGAAGAGAATAAAAATGTTCCACAGGCCTTGGAAAATGTGATTATCAAGGCAACAGCAAAGAAATTATCCGATCGCTATAAGTCGGTAGCTGAAATGTATGTCGACCTCTCTAGCTGCTTATCTTATGAACGTCGTAACGAGAAAAAATTGGTCTTTGATGATGCTTCAAAAGCAGATACCAAAACCCTTCCAAAGGTAAACGTGGTTCCAAAACCAACGCCACTTCCAACATCAGATATTCGTCCGGCCGTTCATGAGGACCTACCAGGGGCTCCAGAGGATAGAACGGTTCCAGTTTCTCCAAAAAATAAGCCACGTCGTCGTTTGAGGACACGCTACAAAGTCTTGTTTGTTGCTTTAGCTTTGGTACTAGCTGCCTTTGCCTTTCTTCTTTATATGAGTCCAGCCAACAAAACAGTTCCGGATGTATCTGGAAAAACTGTTGCAGAAGCTCGGGCTATCATTGAAGATCAGGATCTTCAAGTTGGAGACGAAAAAGAAGAATACAGTGATTCTGTACTTGAGGGCTATGTGATTCGTACCAATCCAAATGCAGGAGCTCAGAAAAAGGAAAATAGCAAGATTGATTTGGTTGTCTCGAAAGGACCAAGCACTTTTGATATGCCAGACTATACGGGTATGTCTAGAGAAAATGCAGAAAATGATCTGAAAAACAACTATAAGCTTTCTAGCAAGCTCATTTCGATTGAAGAAGTCGAGACCAATGAAGTAGAACCAGGAATCGTTATTGAGCAATCTCCTGCCGCTGGTCAAAAATATGATTTGACTTCTAATACGAAGGTTGTTCTGAAAGTATCTAAGGAAAGTAATTCTATCGAGTTACCAAGTTATGTCGGTTCTGATTATGAGTTTGCTGTCTCTAATCTCGTTGAGATCTACGGGGTGAAGGAAGCAAATATTGAACGGAAGACCACATCGCATCTTCCAGCTGGAGTAGAAGTCTTACCAGGTCAAATTGTAAGTCAGACTCCGGAAGCTCAATCAAGCATCGATATTAAAAAGACTCGCATTGTCTTGACCGTGTACGAACCGAAGACGGAACCATCAAGTAGTACGAAAGCTTCAAGCAGTTCATCAGAAAGTTCAACCTCTACAACAGTGGAATCACATTCCAATACGGAGCCTTCAGCTACCACTGAACCAGAACCTTAACGTGATGATCATATAAAACCAGACCAAATCGGTCTGGTTTTTTTAGTACAGAGAGAGTTGGAATGAATCCTTCTAGAGGCGGAAGCGAATCCCTTGGAATTTTGATAAAATAGAATGGAGAGGTTCAATTATGTGGAAGATTCAATTGTTTGTGTTTGTCGAAGCTTTGTTACTCACCATGGCTGCAATCACTATTTTAGCGGGAAATATATCTCGTATCGTTCTAATCGTGGTTCTTTGCTTACTTCTATTGTATTATTACATCGGAAAACAGCGGAGTAATTTTCTTTTAGTGGCATCCAGCATCCTGCTGTTTTTTATTGTCATGTTAAATCCCTATGTCATCGCTGCGCTTTTGTTTGCCGTAGTCTATGCCATGCTAGTGGCTTATCCTTATTTTTACCGTGAAAACGAAGAAGTGAAGATAGATTATGAGGAAGATGTAGAAATCCGACAAGAGAAAACGCCTTGGATTGGGGATCTGCATCATTTTTCAAAGGTAAACTGCCATTTTCGTGATTTAACGATTATACGTTTGGTCGGGAAGGATACGATTCACTTAGACGAAGTGATTGTAGTAAATCATGACAATGTCATAATCATGAGAAAGATGTTTGGCAATACTAAAATTATTTTGCCAGTGGATGTAGAGCTTAGCTTGCAGGTGAATACCTTATATGGAGAATTACGCCTCTTCTCTCAAAAACCTAGGAAATTGAGAAATGAGACAGTTAGCATGGAGACGCCAAATTATCGAAGTTCCCATCGGACAGTGAAGCTTGTTGTAGCAGGAATCGTTGGAGATCTGGAGGTGGTTAGAGGATGAAACGAACAGACTATCTTTTAATCTTCCTTTATACGGTCTTGATTCTAGCTGTTATTATCCATTCTATCTTTGGTCTTTTCGACTTTCAGTGGACTTATCTATTGGAAGATTTATCAAAGCTTCGTGCATTTCTGTTTATTGGCTTTGGATTGACGGTTGCTCTCACTATTTTGATGATTTTATTGATTAAATTGATTCAATTTACAATTATGAACACCGTCCAAAATAATCTAAGAAGCTTGCTCGAAGGCAAGAAGCTAAAACTGGGAGAAAACAAAGAGATTAATGAAGATTTTCAACGCTTGGATCGGAAGCTCAAACGGCTAACAGAAAATTTGCAACGAACAGAAAATCGAGTCATGCAAAATGAAGAAGAGATTGTGGAAAGAGAACGCAGGCGAATTGCGCGAGATCTCCATGATACAGTGAGCCAAGAATTATTTGCAGCCAACATGATCTTGTCCGGTGTAGCCAGCCAGGATCAAGTTCTTCAACTTCCTAAAGTAGGGCAACAGTTGAAGGGAGTTACAGAGATTTTAAATACCGCTCAAAATGATTTGCGAATTTTGCTACTGCATTTACGGCCGACAGAATTGGAAGGACGGAACCTAGTAGAAGGTCTGCAGGTGATTTTTAGAGAACTACAAGAAAAGAGCAATTTAGAAGTTCATTTTGAACACGATGTTCAAAAATTACCTAAAGCAATTGAAGAGCATATTTTCCGGATTGTGCAAGAAGTGGTTAGCAATACATTGAAACATGCTCATGCCAAGCGATTGGATGTTTATCTTTTGCAAGCAGAACAATCCCTCCATCTCAAGATAGCAGATGACGGAGTAGGCTTTGATCCAGAATCGCTGGGTGAACTAAGTTACGGTATGAAAAATATTCAAGATCGAGTGGATGACATGGCAGGAAGAATTAAAATTTTGGCCAGTCCCAAAAAAGGAGTGGCCATTGATATCAAAGTGCCATTAGTAGAAGGAGAAAATGATGAAATTATTACTAGTAGATGATCATGAGATGGTCCGATTAGGATTAAAAAGTTATTTAAGTATGCAAGAGGGGATTGACCAAGTCCTAGAGGCTAGTGATGGTCAAGAGGGTGTCGAGTTAGCCTTACAAGAACGACCAGACGTCATTATTATGGATATTGTCATGCCCCATATGAGCGGGATTGAAGCGACGCTCGCCATCTTAAAGGAATGGCCAGATGCAAAAATATTAATCCTAACGTCCTATCTGGACAATGAAAAAATTTACCCTGTCTTGGATGCGGGAGCTAAAGGCTATATGCTCAAAACTTCCAGTGCAGAGGAAATTCTCCGTGCAATCTACAAGGTGGAGCAGGGAGAGTTGGCGATTGAGACAGAAGTCAGCCAAAAAGTAGAGTATCGAAAAAATCACGTGGAACTCCATGATGACCTGACCGCGCGTGAACGAGATATCTTAGCTTTACTAACCAAGGGGTACGATAATCAACGGATAGCTGATGAATTATTCATTTCATTAAAAACAGTCAAGACCCATGTGTCGAATATATTGTCAAAATTAGAAGTGAGCGATCGTACCCAAGCAGTAGTTTATGCCTTCCAACATCACTTGGTCTCTCAGGAAGATTTTTAGTCAAAAACATGCTATAATAGACAGCATACTAAATGGAGACCAACATGGATGCAAAAACACGCTACAAAGCGAAAAAGATTAAAATAGTATTTTTTGATATTGACGATACCTTACGAAATGTTGAGACAGGCTATGTTCCAGCTTCGATCACCAGAGTATTCTCTCAATTACGAGAAAAAGGAATTTACACAGCTATTGCTAGTGGACGAGGGATTTTTGGAGTACCAGAAGAAATCAAGGCTCTCCAACCGGACTTCTATGTCACTTTGAATGGCTCCTACGTGATTGATCGCAAGGAAAATGTCATTTATGAAGAAAGGGTACCAAATCCACTTATTCAAGACTTTATTGCTTGGACCAAGCAAGTTGGAATTCATTATGGTTTAGTTGGGAGTCATCAAGCAGCCCTTTCTTTTCGGACGGAAGAGATGAGCCAGGCTATTGATCCCATCTATCCAAATTTACCAGTTGATCCTTATTTTGCTACTAAGCATTCTATCTATCAAATGTGGACCTTCGAGACTGGTGAAGCATTCGATGCTCTCCCAGAGGATTTGGCACAAGAATTGCGTTTGGTTCGCTGGCATCCAATTTCATCTGATGTTGTCTTAAATCAGCAATCCAAAGCCCATGGTGTCTCAAAGGTAGTAGAAAAACTGGGGCTCAAACCAGAAAATGTCTTAACATTTGGGGATGGATTGAACGACATAGAATTATTTGACTATGCTGGTTTAGCGATTGCCATGGGAAATGCCCAGGAAGCATTAAAAGCTAAAGCAGATTATGTCACAAAAACTTTAGAAGAAGATGGCATTTTACATGCCTTAGAGGAGTTAAAAATGGTTGAAAAAGAATTGCATTTACCACAAACAAAAATGGATCAAGAAACAGGACCAATCGCGACGATTCATACCAACTATGGAGACCTGAAGATTCGTCTCTTTCCTGATCAAGCACCAAAAACCGTTGCGAACTTTATTGCGCTTGCGAAAGACGGCTATTACAACGGAGTGATTTTCCACCGCATCATTAAAGATTTCATGATCCAAGGTGGCGACCCAACTGGAACAGGTATGGGTGGGGAATCCATCTACGGAGAATCTTTTGAAGATGAATTCTCTGAAGAATTGTACAATATCCGTGGCGCGCTATCTATGGCCAATGCCGGACCAAATACCAATGGCAGTCAATTCTTCATTGTTCAAAACCAACACCTTCCATATTCTAAAAAGGAAATCGCTCGTGGTGGTTGGCCTGAAGCTATTGCAGAAATTTACGCAGAAGAAGGAGGGACTCCTCATTTGGACCGTCGTCACACAGTATTCGGTCAGTTGATGGACGAAGCTTCTTATCAAGTATTGGACACCATTGCAGCAGTCGAGACAGGTGCCATGGACAAACCCAAAGAAGATGTGGTGATGGAATCGATTGATATTGAGGGAGACGCATGAGAATCGGGGATAAACTGAAGGGTGTTGTGACAGGGTTGCAACCTTATGGAGCCTTTGTTGAACTAGAGACAGGGGTAACCGGTTTAATCCATATTTCTGAAATCCGCAGTGGGTATATTGACAACATTCATGATATTTTAAAAATTGGAGATGAAGTTACTACTCAGGTCATCGATATTGATGAATATTCAGGGAAGGCTAGTTTGTCCCTTCGAACCTTAGAAGCTGGGAATAGAAAGCACTTTCGTCATCATCGTTTTTCGAATGATCGCCATAAGATCGGTTTTACTCCTTTAGCTAAGCAATTACCTATTTGGATTAAAGAAAGTAAAGAATTTTTGAGTGATACTGGGCGGGGAAAATAAGAATTTGTTTCCGCAGATAGAAGAAAAAGAGGCTACATTGTAGCCTCTTTCTTATTCTTGTTCAAAATCGTAAAGAGTAGTCGAAAGGTAACGTTCCCCATTATCTGGTGCCAAGGCCAAGACTTTTTTACCAGCTCCAAGCTCTTTTGCGACTTCAATCGCTGCATAGATAGCGGCGGCAGATGAAATTCCAACTAAGAATCCTTCTTTTCCACCAATGTAGCGACCTAATTCTAAAGCTTGTTCAGAAGTGACACGGATTACGCCATCATAAGAATTGGTATCCAGAGTTTCTGGAATGAAACCTGCTGAAAGTCCTTGGATTTTGTGAGGTCCTGGTTTTTCGCCAGAAAGAATCGCTGATTCATCTGCTTCAACGGCATAGACTTGAACGGCTGGGTTGACTTTTTTCAAGGCATGAGAAACACCTGAAATAGTTCCACCTGTTCCAACACCACTGACGTAGGCATCCAATCCATTTGGCCCAAAAGCTTCTAAAATTTCTTGTCCTGTTGTTGCTTCATGGACTTCTGGGTTGGCGCTGTTGTTAAATTGGAGGGGAAGGAAACCGTTTCGTTCTGCAGCGATTTCTTCTGCTTTAGCGATAGCTCCTTTCATTCCTTCACTACCTGGAGTTAAGACCAGTTCAGCTCCATAAGCTTGAATGATTTTCCGACGTTCAACACTCATGGTTTCAGGCATGACGATGACGACTTTATACCCTTTGGCAGCCCCAACCCATGATAAACCAATTCCTGTATTTCCGCTGGTTGCTTCAACGATAGTAGAACCAGGTTGAAGCAGACCATCTCGTTCTGCTTTTTCAATCATGCTAAGAGCAATCCGGTCTTTGACAGATGAACCTGGGTTGAAGGCTTCTAGTTTAACATAGACATCAGCAGCCCCTTCAGGTACCAAGTGGTTCAATTTTACAATAGGTGTTTTTCCGATTAATTCTGTAATATTTTCATAGATTGGCATACGATATACACTCCTTTGTTAGTGTATCCAGTATACCGCCAGTAATCCGGTTTGTAAAATATAAAAAAGCTATCGATGTGATAGCCTTTTTTTATAACTGGATAGGAACTTCCACTTCCTTTAGCCCCTGATCACTAATCTCAACTTTTCCATGGTAAAAATCAATCAGGTCTGCAATCACATCTTCTTTTTGCTCTTTATCTACATAAATCAGACTAAAGACAGCATCGGTGAAGTCTGTCTGAAATTCTGCTAATTGGTGAGCGGATAGAAAGTTCACAAACTCTTGGTATTGGGGATAAGTCAAGGTAATCCCTAACCCAACTTGCTCCTTGATTTCAACGAGACCGATTTCTTTCACAGCCTGAGCGACGCTACCGGCATAAGCACGGATCAGACCGCCTGCGCCTAGCTTGATCCCACCAAAATAACGAGTGACAACGCAGCAGACATTGGTCAACTCATGATTTTCTAGCACACCTAGCATGGGAACGCCGGCAGTCCCACTCGGTTCTCCGTCGTCGCTGGTCCGTTTGATCTCAAACTGTTGGCCTATGACAAATGCGGAGCAATTGTGAGTTGCCTTGTAATGTTCTTTCTTGACAGCAGCTATAAAGTCGCGAGCTTCCTCTTCAGTATAGACCCGTTTAACATGGCAAAGAAAGCGAGATTTTTTAATTTCTTCTTGGACGAGGCCGTCCTCTTTAAATGTCTTGTATTCCATACACTTATTTTACAAAAAAACTCGCAAAACTGCGAGTTTTTACGAATATATAAGTATGAAAGTTGAAGATTGTTATGGAAGGTTGTTCACCCAAGAACAACTAGAGGTGGAACTGCTTGGACAAGCCCAAGAACTGCCAGCTATGGTAGAGGAAAAGACGGGCTTGTTTTGTAATCGGTGTGGGACTAAGATTGATAAAAGCAAATGGAAACTACAGATAGGAAGCTACTATTGTAGAGCCTGCATTCAATTAGGAAGAGTTAGGAGCGACCAAGTACTCTATTACTTTCTCCAGCAAGCCTTTCCGCAGGAAGAAGTCCTAAGATGGCAGGGGAGCTTGACGCCATTTCAAAGTCGGGTTTCTCAAGAGTTGGTTCAATCCTTAACAGATAGAAAGCCTATGATGGTACACGCAGTTACAGGAGCAGGTAAAACGGAAATGATGTACCAAGTGGTGGCGGAAGTGATAAAAAAGGGGAGATGTGTTTGCATTGCTACACCAAGGATTGACGTGTGTATTGAATTATATAAGCGAATGACAAAGGACTTTTCCTGCCCCATCTCGTTATTGCACGGTGATTCAGAAGCTTATTTCCGAACGTCTCTCGTCATATCCACCACACATCAACTATTAAAATTTTATCAAGCTTTTGACCTCCTCATAATCGATGAAGTCGATGCCTTTCCTTTTGTTGATAACCCTGTTCTCTACCATGCCGTTTCAAATGCCGTAACCAAGAATGGAAAGCTCATCTATTTGACAGCTACCTCAACAAAAGAGTTAGATAAAAAGGTCAAAAAACAGGAAATAAACCGCGTTAGCCTACCCAGACGCTTTCACGGAAACCCTCTAGTAATTCCTAGAAAAGTATGGCTAAAAGATCTACGAAAGAAAGTAGAAAAGAAGCAAGTACCAGGGAAGTTACTCAGACTAATAAAGGAGCAACGAACAACAAGCTTTCCACTGATCTTATTTGTATCAGAGATTGAATTAGGAGAAAAGCTCCTTAACCTCTTAAGACAGAACTTCAAGGATGAAATCATCGAACTGGTGACCTCTAAAACAGAAAATAGGTTAGAACTGGTAGAAAAATTTCGCAACCAAGAAATTACCATCCTTGTTTCAACGACAATCCTGGAAAGGGGAGTTACCTTCCCTAAAGTAGATGTGTTTGTGATTGAGGCCAATCATCGGCTGTTCACTAAGAGCACCCTGGTTCAAATCGCTGGTCGTGTAGGAAGAAGTATGGAAAGACCCACAGGCGAATTACTTTTTCTAGCAGAAGGAACCAGCCAAGAAATGACACAAGCCATTAAAGAAATAAAAGAAATGAATCGGGAGGCAGGATTTTGAGTAACTGTCTGTTATGTGATCAAGAACTATTCAAACAAGAATCCTTAAGGGATCTCATCCTAATGAAAAAAGAGAATCTCACAATGTGTGACAACTGTAAAAATAAGTTCGAACCAGTTAGTGAAGCTAGTTGCAAGACTTGTTGTAAAAAAAGTTCAGAGACTTCTTGTGAAGATTGCCAAGAGTGGGAACGAAAAGGGAAAAGTGTAAACCATAAAGCACTCTACTACTATAATGAAGAAATGAAGGAATACTTTCAGAAATACAAATTCCAGGGGGATCAACTGTTAGCTGGTCTCTTTGCTGAAGAAGTAAAGGCGGCGCTAAAAAAGTATAAAGGGTATACCATTGTTCCAATTCCTTTAAGCGATGAGAGAAATGAGAAGAGAGGATTTAATCAGGTAACAGCTATATTAGAATCTGCAGGAATCCCTTATCAAGATCTATTAATAAAAAAGGATACAAAAGCCCAATCACAGAAAAATAAAAAAGAAAGATTAAAAACAGAACAAGCCTTTGAACGAAAAGAGCTTAAAAATAAAAGCTGGCCGGAGAAAATAATGATAATCGATGATATCTACACAACAGGGGCAACAATAGAGAGAGCTAAAGAAATGTTACATGTAAACGGGGTGAAAGAAATAAGATCTTTTTCATTAGCAAGATAGAATAATCAAAAATATATTTGCAAAAATAAAATGAAAGCGTTATAATGTAGATATAAAAAGAAAAACGTTTAGAAAGAAGGTACTTATATG
>OODN01001153.1_pt1 | contig 10367 bp, 9 predicted proteins | sample 1671651 | NCBI WGS metagenome assembly OODN01 (sample SAMN06348178, study PRJEB24527) | human gut metagenome | biome: human gut; feature: ankylosing spondylitis patient; material: feces | host: Homo sapiens | place: China | collected 2015-10 | reverse complement strand
ACCACAAAGAACTGCTTGTTCACCAAACAAATCTTCTTCAGTTTCTTCTTTATAAGTTGTTTCCAAAAGACCAACGCGTGCTGAACCAACACCTTTACACCAGTCCATAGCGATATCTTTAGCATTTCCTGTAGCATCTTGGTAGACAGCGTAAAGCGCTGGCACACCAAATCCTTCTTCATAGGTACGACGTACCAAGTGTCCTGGTCCTTTAGGTGCACACATGAAGACGTCAACATCTGCAGGAACTTTGATAAATTCAAAGTGGATGTTGAAACCATGAGCAAAACCAACAGCGTTACCAGCTTCCAAGTTTGGCGCAATTTCTGTTTCGTACAATTCTTGTTGGATTTCGTCTGGTGCCAAGATCATGATGACATCCGCCAATTTAGTTGCTTCTGCTACTGTATAAGTATCAAAACCATCTTCTTTTGCTTTATCAAAAGATTTACCAGGACGAACCCCGATGATCACATCATGACCTGAATCACGCAAGTTTTGTGCATGGGCATGACCTTGTGATCCATAACCGATCACAGCAATTTTCTTACCGTCAAGTGCTGCTACTTTAACATCTTTTTCATATTCCATTTTTACTGCCATTGTTTTTTCTCTCTTTTCTATATTTATTGCCTGTTAGGCTGTTTTAACAAATTTAGGTTGGATTTTTAGTCGCGGGTAAATCCAGTTGCACCAGTCCGTGCGACATTCTTAATCCCATAAGGACGAATGACACGTAAGAGAGCCTCGTTCTTCTCTGCATTTCCTGTCATCTGCACGGTGATGGAGCTCGGAGCTACGTCAACCACAGTCGCACGGAAGGGCTGGATAATCGCCAGCAATTCTGCCCGCTTCTCTGCAGGCGCTGAGACCTTGATCAGAATCACTTCACGTTCTAGGTGAGGTTTATCTGTGATATCTCGAACGCGAATCACATCGACCTGACGGTTGAGTTGCTTGATGATTTGTTCCACTTCATCATAAGACGCAACATCAATAATGATGGTAATCCGTGATACATTAGGGTTTTCTGTCGCTCCCACTGAGATACTCTCAATATTGACTTGACGTCTCGACAAGACACCGGTAAAGCGATTGAGGACCCCAGACCGGTTTTGAAGTTTGGCTGTTAACATTCTACGCATTAAACTTCACCCCCAACATCTCATGATTGCTCTTACCAGCTGGTACCATTGGTAGAACGTGTTCTTTCCGAGAAATGTCAATCTCGATAAACATCGGTACATCTTCGGTAATGACTTCTAAATCTTTCTCAAGGGTTTCAGGATTATCAAATTTGTAGTTTTTAATCCCGTAGGCTTGGGCCATCAATTGGAAGTCAGGCAAGGTTTCAAAGACAGACTCTGATGTCCGCCCATCATAGAAGGCTTCTTGCCACTGACGAACCATCCCCAGTGAATGGTTGTTTAGCATAATAACCTTGATCGGAATCTTGTAAACATTCAAGATAGCCAATTCCTGGTTGGTCATCTGGAAACCACCATCTCCTACAAAGAGCACGACTTCTTTATCCGGATTGGCAATCTTAGCACCAATAGCGGCTGGCACACCGAATCCCATGGTCCCTAGTCCACCAGAAGTCACCAACTGCCGTTCATTTTGATATGGATAGTACTGAGCTGCCCACATTTGGTGTTGTCCAACGTCTGTCACGACGATAGCATCCCCCTTAGTCAACTCACCAACACGTTCAATAACCGCTTGGGGTTGGACCACGCGTTCTTTCTTATCATAAGAACGAACCCGATTTTTATCTTTTGTAACCTTCTCGACCCATTTCTCCGTATTGTTATGAACCACTGGCTCTGCTAATAACTGTTGGAGGGCTTTTTTGGCATCGCCAACGACTGGAATATCAACTGCAATGATTTTACCAATCTCTGCCGGGTCAATATCAATGTGAGCAACTTTGGCATTCTTCGCAAAGGTCTTTGGATTTCCTGTCAGACGATCATCAAAACGACAACCGATGCTAATCATGAAATCCGCTTCTGTCATGGCAATGTTGGCCGCAAAGGAACCGTGCATGCCTCCCATCCCAAGGAAGAGAGGATGGCTGGTCGCAATCGTTCCCTGTCCTAGAAGACTAGTTACCACAGGAATCTGATAGCGTTCAGCCAAGGCTACCAATTCGTCCGCCGCTTCTGCATAGCTGACGCCACCCCCAACTAAAAGAACTGGCTGTTTAGCCTTGCCAAGTTGCTTCAAGATTTTCTTAATCTGTAATTCATTTGGTTCAATAGTCGGCTGGTAACTTGGAATATTGATGGCCGGATTGTAAATATAATCTGTTTCTAAGGCAGAGACATCTTTTGGAAGGTCAATGACGACAGGGCCTGGACGCCCAGTTGTCGCAATATGAACTGCTTCCGTGATAACCCGTGGAATATCCGCTGTCTCACGTACTTGGTAATTGTACTTGGTAATCGGCATGGTAATCCCAACAATATCTGCCTCTTGAAAGGCATCTTTTCCAATCCCAGAACGGTTGACCTGACCAGTAAACACAAGAAGAGGAACGCTATCACTCATGGCATCCGCAATCCCTGTAATGGCATTGGTTGCTCCAGGTCCACTTGTGACGACGGCCACACCTAGCTTCCCAGTTGATTTGGCATAGCCTTCAGCTTCATGCAAGCACCCTTGTTCATGTCGACCAAGAATGTGTTTGATTCCTTTAAAACTATAAATAGCATCATAAAGAGGCAAAACCGCTCCACCTGGATAACCAAAAATGGTATCGATCCCAAGGTCTCGAAGCGTTTCTAGCACAAGCTCTGAACCTGTCTTTGCAGTTTCTAAGGTAATTTTCTCCATGTCTCTCCTTTCTTTTTCTTTGATTATCAAATGAGCATGCTACTATCATACCTTTTTTCAAATAACTTTTCAAGTAAAAATCACAAATTTTCTGAATTTTCTATCCAAATCCGAATAATGAGAGCTCTCCTAATAAATTGACAAATCTAATCAAAAAAGAGGCTGGGACAAAAGTCCTAGCCTCTCAATTGTCTTTGGATAGTCGAGCAAGACGCAGTGGTTGAGTGGGCTCTACTACGCTGATTTCATCAGCTTTTACAGCCCTACTCAACTGTGCGGAGGTGGGACGACGAAATCGAATTCTAACGAAATTACCGATTTCTGTCCCACTCTCTTGTTTAGTTGAATCAGCCAATAGAACTTCTATCGAACTTCGAAATAAGGAAAAGCAGTGTCGCTATCTATTGGATGAGTCGGGATTTCTTCTTCAATCACTCCACGCCAACCTGCTACCAATTCTTCAAAAGTCAGTTGTGCTTCTGGAGAAGCTGTTGTAAGCTTCCGACCAAACCAAGCCATGGTTGCAGTTTCAAACTGAAGCATGGCGTATTCAATTACTGGGACCTTGGCTTCTTCATAATTCTCATTTACTGCTCGAGCCACCTCTGGTGCTTGTGGAAGGAGCTGATTGCTGATTTTATCGACAACAGCTGCATCCATTTCTTTCCATGAAAGAAGCTGACCGTCTACTTGATAAAAGAGCTCAAAAGTTTCTTGATTTTCTTTGAAATTAGCAAGAACAAAGGCACGTTCTACTGCCTCAGGACCACCAACAGCTTTTACAGCGTTTATCAAAAGAAGCTCTTCCATTTCTCTCCAATAATCATCTGCTTCTTCAGCTAGATCAAATGTAAATGGGGGAACAATTTCCTCGACAGGAATCTCGCCTTTATTCGCTTTTTCAACATTACCAAATAATTTTTTTAAGAATCCCATTTGCTCTCCTTTTTCTTTTACCCAACTGATCCTTCCATTTCATAGCTAATCAAGCGGTTAAGCTCAACTGCGTATTCCATTGGAAGTTCTTTGGTGAAGGGCTCCACAAATCCCATGACAATCATCTCTGTTGCCTCGGATTCTGACAAGCCACGGCTCATGAGGTAATAGAGTTGTTCTTCAGAAATCTTAGAAACCTTGGCTTCGTGTTCCAAAGCGACTTGTGAGTTGTGAATTTCATTAAATGGAATGGTGTCAGATGCAGACAAGTCATCCATAATAATGGTATCACACTCGATGTGACTAACCGATTTCGCTGAATCTTTATTGAAGGTCACTTGTCCACGGTAGTCAACCTTTCCTCCGCCTTTAGCAATAGATTTCGAAACAATTGAAGAGCTCGTGTGAGGAGCATTGTGGATCATTTTAGCACCTGTATCTTGGTGTTGCCCAGCATTGGCAAAAGCGATCGACAACATGGTCCCACGTGCACCTTCTCCATCTAGGTAAACTGATGGGTATTTCATAGTTGTTTTGGCACCGAGGTTCCCATCGATCCATTCGACCGTCGCATCTTTCATCGCTTTGGCCCGTTTCGTTACCAAGTTATAAACGTTATCAGACCAGTTTTGGATAGTTGTATAACGCATATAAGCACCATCTAAGGCAAAGATTTCGACAATAGCAGCATGCAAGCTGTTACTTGAATAAGTTGGCGCTGTACATCCTTCTACGTAGTGGACACTTGCTCCTTCATCGACAATAATCAAGGTCCGCTCAAACTGACCTGTATTTTCATTGTTAATTCGGAAGTAAGTCTGCAAAGGAACATCAACCTTTACACCCTTCGGTACATAGATAAAGGTTCCGCCTGACCATACTGCTGAGTTGAGTGCCGCTAACTTGTTATCTGTCGGAGGTACCAACTTAGCAAAGTATTGCTTGAACAAGTCTGGATATTCCTTCAAGGCAGAATCTGTATCGGTAAAGATGATTCCTAACTTCTCAAATTCTTCCTTCATATTGTGGTAAACCACTTCAGACTCATACTGAGCTGCTGCTCCGGCCAAGTAAGCACGCTCTGCTTCTGGAATCCCAATCCGTTCAAACGTCTCCTTGATTTTTTCGGGCACTTCATCCCAGCTACGTGCAGGTTTATCAGATGGTTTTTGATAGTAAATCAAATCATCAAAATCGATATCTGACAAGTCTGCCCCCCATGTTTGCATAGGCATTTTTTTAAATGCTTCATAGGACTTCAAACGGAACTCCAGCATCCATTCCGGCTCATTTTTCGCAGCAGATAACTCACGAATAACTGATTCATTCAACCCTTTTCCTGTCGACAAGATCGGGTCTACATCATCGTGAAAGCCAAATTTATATTCACCAAGATCAATTGGTTTTGGTTCTACTCTTTCTTCTGTCATATCTTTCCTTTCATTTTCTTTTTAGGGCTCTTTCTATATGATTCATCTTCTAGTCTGGACCATAAGCATCCGAGTGTTGATTCAATTAAGTAAGCAAAAAATCGGTTAAAGAGCATACTAGAATTTGCACACTTTTATGCATCATTACGATTGAGAATCGATTGCTTTTTTGAGAGCATTCCAGGCTAGGGTCGAACACTTGATCCGTTGCGGGAATTTAGCAACCCCAGCTAAAAAAGCAGCATCTCCCAACTGGTCTTGACGGGCATCTTCTTTGCCTTGGACCATTTCCGAAAAAATAGTCGCCAACTCTAGCACTTCTTCCTTTGATTTTCCTAGGACAACATCCGTCATCATACTAGCAGAAGCCGTCGAAATCGTACAACCTGAGTTGACAAAGGCAATATCCTTGACCACTCCTTTATCATCAAACTGAACAGACAAACTAATCACATCCCCACAGGTAGGATTGTTCAGGTTGATTTGTTCAACTCCTTCAATCTTTCCATGATGATGGGGATTTTTTGAATGGTCAGCCACTACTGCCATATAGAGGCTATCTAATTTAGAAAGTGCCATTGAAAAACTCCTTTGTTTTTATCAGCGCTTCTACAAGCTTATCGCAGTCTTCTTTTGTATTGTAGAGATAAAAGCTAGCTCGAGCAGTCGCCGGAACCCCCAAATACTGGATCAAAGGTTGGGCACAATGGTGCCCTGCCCGAACAGCAACCCCTTCATAATCCAAGGCAGTCGCAAGATCATGAGGATGCAAATCCCCTAAATTGAAGGAAATCACCCCGGAACGTTTCGCTAAATCTTGGGAGCCATAAATTTTCAAGCCTTCAATCGCTTGAAGTTTAGGAAAGACATAAGCAATCAAGTCTTGCTCGTGACGCTCAATCGCATCCATGCCAATAGCCTCCAAATAATCAATCGCCGCAGCTAAACCAATGGCGCCAGCCATATTGGGAGTCCCTGCTTCGAATTTCCAAGGAAGTTCCTTCCAGGTTGCTGATTGTTCATAGACAAAGTCAATCATTTCTCCACCAAATTCAACAGGTGACATTTGGTTGAGATACTGCTCTTTTCCATACAAGACTCCAATCCCTGTAGGTCCAGCCATTTTATGGCCCGAAAAGACAAAGAAGTCTGCATCTAGTTTTTGAACATCTATTTTCATATGAGGGACTGATTGAGCCCCATCCACTACCACAATGGCTCCTTTTTCATGGGCCAATTGAGCGATTTCTTGGACAGGATTTATCACCCCGAGTACATTAGAGGCATGAGCAATGGAAACAAACTTGGTTCGATCTGTCAATTTTTTTCGGAAATCCTCTAGATCCAGACCACCGTCTTTCAAATAGACATACACCAGTTTTGCTCCTGCCTTCCGACAAGCTTCCTGCCAAGGAAGGATGTTGGAATGGTGTTCCATAATGGAAATGAGAACCTCATCCCCCTCTTCTAGGATTTCTTCTGCAAACCGACCAATCCAGTTCAAGCCTGTCGTGGTCCCTCTTGTAAACAAGACCTCTTTGGTTGAGGAAGCGTTTATAAAGCGACGGACAGTTTCTCTTGCTGCTTCGTAGGAAGCAGTCGCCCGTTCGGCCAAGGTATGGACCCCGCGGTGAACATTGGCATTATCCTCTTGGTAATATCGATTCACAGCTTCTAATACAGCTTTTGGTTTTTGTGTCGTCGCTGCATTATCCAAATAGACAAGTGGCTCATCATTCACAATTTGATCTAAAATCGGGAAATCTTTCCGAATCTTTTCGACTTCTATCATCTTTATCTCTTCAATAATTTATCTTCAATGGTTTGGATCATTTCTTCACGAACTTCTTTAACTGGAATTTCCACAATCACTGATCCAAGGAAGCCACGAACCACTAGGCGTTCTGCAGTTGCTTGATCCAAGCCACGACTCATCAAATAATACATATCTTCAGGGTCCACTTGACCAATAGAAGCCGCGTGACCTGCTGTCACATCGTTCTCATCAATCAAAAGAATTGGGTTGGCATCGGAACGAGCTTGATCAGAAAGCATTAACACACGGCTTTCTTGTTGGGCATCCGCTCCCTTAGCTCCCTTGATAATGTGGCCAATCCCGTTAAAGGTCAAGGTTGCCTTTTCAAGAATGACACCATGTTGGAGAATATTCCCGACTGAATTGCAACCATAGTTGGTTACACGGGTATCAATCCCTTGAATTTGACGCCCACTAGATAAGGCTACAACCTTAAGGTCTGCATGGCTTCCATTTCCTATCAAGTCACTATCAAAGTCAGCAACGACATTTCCTTCGTTCATGACACCGATAGCCCAGTCAATGCTGGCATCCTTTCCTAGTTTGCCACGGCGGCTAATGTAGGCAGTAACATTCTCACCGAGGCGATCAATCGCCGCAAACTTCACTTGCGCTCCAGAACGAGCAATCACTTCGACTGTAATATTAGCAGTCGCTTTGGCACGCCCCTCTCCACGCGATTCTAAGCGTTCTAGATAGCTAATCTTACTGTTTTTACCAGCGATAATCAGGATGTGCTTGTTGAATGGCACATCGCTATCACTGTCTTGGTAAAAAATACCTTCAATTGGTTCTGTGATTTCTACGTTATCTGGAATATAGAGAACAGCTCCACTATTGAAATAAGCTGTGTGGTAAGCTGCTAACTTGTCATCATCGTATTTAACGGATGACATGAAAAATTCTTCTACATGCTCTGGAATTTCTTCCAAGGCTGAGTGAAAATCTGTGAAGACAACGCCCTGGTTCGCCAAGTCAACTGGAATCTGCTCAAATACTGTATGGGTCCCATACTGAACCAATTTTAATTGATTGTCAATCGCAATGAAGTCTGGCACAGCAGTGAGAGGTTCACTTTCTGTGATCGTTCCATCCCCAAGATTCCAACGATGAAATTTCACACGTTCAATCACAGGTAGTTCTAAGTCATCCATTTTATTAAAAGCCTTCTGGCGCAACTCTTGCAACCATTGAGGCTCTGCATGCATTTCTGAAAAAAGTTTGATATTTTCTTTGGTCATTTACTCCTCCTCAAAGATCCTGTTCAGTTGTTGACACAAGATTAGAGTTCTTCTTTGTAGTCGTAACCTAACTCTTCTGCTAATTTTGCGTATCCTTCACGTTCCAAACGCACAGCAAGTTCAGGACCACCTGAAAGGACCACACGACCTTCCATCATCACGTGAACCACATCAGGAGTAATATAGTTTAAGAGACGTTGGTAGTGGGTAATGATCATGGCGCCGAAACCTTCGCCACGCATTTCATTGACCCCTTTTGAAACCACTTTAAGGGCATCAATATCCAAACCTGAGTCAATCTCATCAAGAAGAGCAAACTTCGGTTCCAACATCAACAATTGCAGAATTTCATTGCGTTTTTTCTCACCACCTGAAAAGCCTTCATTCAAATAACGCTCTGCCATTTCTTCCTTCATGTTGAGAAGTTCCATTTTTTCATCCAATTTTGTGATGAAATCACGAACAGAAATTTTTTCATCCTCTTCTTTTCCAGCATTCATAGCTGCACGAAGGAATTCAGCATTGGTAATCCCAGGGATTTCTGATGGGTATTGCATGGCCAAGAAGAGTCCCATGCGAGCACGCTCATCCACTTCCAACTCAAGAATATTTACTCCATCAAATAGAATTTCACCTTTGGTAACTTCATAGTTTGGATTCCCCATGATAGCTGCAGATAGGGTTGATTTCCCTGTTCCGTTAGGACCCATAATGGCTGCGATTTCTCCTGTTCTAAGGGTCAAGTTCACACCTTTTAAAATTTCCTTGCCTTCAATTTCTACATGAAGATCTTTAATCTCTAATACTGACATTTGTATTCCTTTCTGCTATAGAGTTTTGTCTTATCTAGTATAACAAAAAAAAGCCTAAAAGGCTTTTCTTGTGTTTAGAATCGTTCTTATTTAGTCTTGTTTTTTCTATTTTGTCGAACTTCCTCTCGATAGGCAGAATTCCCTATATAACGTAAACAATTGAGGAGCGGACTATGGTGAGGACCTAGGACTCCAATTAATTCCGCTAAGAGCTCAACCCCTAATACCAAACCAATGACAAGAAGAACTCCGCCGATACGAGTAGAGATATTCAACAGCAGAGAGATCATAGCAAAAATCATCGAAATCCCATAGATAACCAAAACGGTTCCGCGATGCGTTAAGCCCAAAGTAAGTAAACGATGGTGCAAGTGATTCCGATCTGGTGCATAAAACTTCTGACCAGAGAGAGTCCGACGGACAATTGCTAAAAAGGTATCCGTAATTGGAACTCCCAAGATAATCATCGGCGTAACAACCGCAACAGCTGTCGCATTCTTAAGACCTTGCAAGGACAAAACAGAGATCATAAAACCAATGAAGAGGGCTCCTGTATCCCCTAAATAAAGAATCGCTGGATGATAATTAAAGGGGAAGAAACCAGCAATGGCCATGACTAAGACAAAAATCGTCATGGTCAAAAAGAGATTGGGCACTGGGAGAAAGAAATGAGAAACAATCCCCATCGTCACCAAGGAAATAATCGAAACTCCACTGACCAGGCCATCCAAACCATCAATTAGGTTGACTGCATTGGTAATAGAAATGATCCAAATGACTGTTAAAATATACGATAACCAAGGATCAAAATGAAGAAATGGTCCCCCGAAAGGTATCTTGAAATCATTTAAGCGAAAATCTGTAAAAAACCAGATTACACTAGCTCCTAGGAAAATCCCCAGCATCTTTAACCGCGGTGATAATTCTTTTATGTCATCGACTAAACCAGTCAGGCCAATAATCCATCCTCCAACGACAACTGGTACGGTATAGGTCAGATAAGATGTCTTAGCTACATGCCCCTTTGTAATCATCGGCAACAAAATGACGGTTGCAATGGTAAAAGCAAGAATAATAGCTAAACCACCAGCGCTGGGCATGGGTTTCTTATTAATCCGACGCGCATTTGGATAGTCTACGGCATCTATTTTAAACGCCAATAACCTCACAAAGGGAGTTAGAATCAAACTGATCAAAAAAGTTGCAATCAGGACCAGGATAAATTGTAACGGAAAAGTAATCATACCAAATTAACCTTTTGAAGTTCGTGAATAGCATCTGAGACGAGCAAGAG
>OODN01001148.1_pt1 | contig 10393 bp, 4 predicted proteins | sample 1671651 | NCBI WGS metagenome assembly OODN01 (sample SAMN06348178, study PRJEB24527) | human gut metagenome | biome: human gut; feature: ankylosing spondylitis patient; material: feces | host: Homo sapiens | place: China | collected 2015-10 | reverse complement strand
ATTAAAAAATCAATTTACGAGAAAGATCTATTTACACAAACTATTTGACAGTTTCATTAAATGGAATTGATATTAAGTCAGTTTTAACTTCATATTTTAATAAAGAAACAGTTAACAGTATTGAAAACCTAATCCAATCCTTCACTTATGGTAAAGACGAGGGATCTCTTTTAAAAATAAAAGAAAATATAAATTTTAAGCTTATTAAAGATATACTGGATGATCCAAGAATCATCTCTTCTATTGAGCTTCAACATATATTTAAATATGTTAAATTATTCTATAAGGCTGCTAAAATTTTAAATCAGCAATATGAAATCATTGTTACTAACCCTCCGTATATGGGTTCATCAAGAATGAATAAAGAATTATCATCATTCGCAAAAAAGAATTTTAAAAACTCAAAATCAGATTTGTTTGCTATGTTTTTAGAAAGTTGGAATGGTCATTTAGCATCGCAAGGTTATTGTGCTATGGTTACCATGCAATCTTGGATGTTCTTAAGCAGTTTTGAAAAGATGCGCAAGCAATTATTGAAAAAATATACTATTTCTAACTTAATGCATATGGAAAATAATGTTATGGGTATAGCATTTGGTACAGCAGTGACTATTACTCATTTACCATATGATTCAGAATTTAAAGGTACATATCATCAAATTAAAATGATGGATGTGAAGGAACATAAAATCAATAATCTTCCCGTTAAAGAAAATAGATATTCGCAGATTAGTCAATCGAACTTTGATAAGATACCTGGTAGTCCTATTGCTTATTGGGCAAGTAATAAAATTATTGCTATTTTTGATAATTATCCTCAGATTAACGTAAAGTATGATTCTAAAAAAGGGTTGGATACAGGCGAAAATAGTAAATTTTATAGATTATGGTATGAAGTTAATAAATTTAAATCATATTGGAAGCCTTTAAATAAAGGCGGAAAATATAGAAAATGGTATGGGAATCAAGAATATATTATTAACTGGAAAGATGATGGTGAAGCCATAAAAAATAATGGAAAAGCAAATATTCGAAATGAAAAGTTCTATTTTTTACCTTCAATTACCTGGTCTGATGTAACTTCTGGAAAATATAGTAGTAGATATACGCCTAAAGGTTTTATTTTTGATGCAACAGGACCAAGTATATTTGGTGAGGATTTATATTCACTTATTGGTTATTTAAACTCTAATGTTTTCAATATGTTAACAAAATTAACTATGCCAACCATACACTATACTAATGGTCAAATAGCTAAATTACCTTTTCCAGATATTAAAAATAAAAAAATTTTGAAGCTTTCCAAAAATAATATTGTTATTTCGAAACAAGATTGGGATGCCTTTGAAACATCATGGGGCTTTCTAAAAAGTCCACTTCTAACTCAAAATACAGCATCTCTCCACCAAGCCTACAATAGTTGGTCCAACGAAGCACTAACACGTTTCAACCAGCTAAAATCTAACGAAGAGGAACTCAATCGTATCTTCATCAATCTTTATGGCTTGCAAGATGAATTAACCCCAGAAGAAGACGACAAAGAAGTATCCGTTCGAAAAGCAGATCAAGTTCGCGACATCAAAGCATTCTTGTCTTACTTCATTGGCTGTATCTTTGGTCGTTATTCATTAGATCAAGATGGCTTAATTTACGCCGGCGGTGATTGGGATGCTTCTAAATACACAACATTCAAGCCTAACAAAGAAAACATTATTTTATTAACTGATCGTCAATACTTTGATGATGATCGTGATATCATAGTTCGCTTGAAAGAATTCTTGACTAAGACCTTTGACCCTGAAACATTGACAGAAAACATGGACTTCATTGCTCAAACATTAGAACCTAAAAAGTTTGAACGAGGTACAAGTGCAGAAGATATTATTAGAACTTATTTCTTAAATGATTTCTATAAGGATCATGCTAAGATCTATCAGAAGCGTCCAATTTACTGGGAATTTAATTCAGGCAGAAATAAAGGCTTCAAGGCATTGATGTATCTACATCGTTACAACACTGAACAGCTTCCAATGGTGCGTCATTATCTGCATGAGCTTCAGCCTGCAATGAATGATCTAATTGAAGTTGATCAGAATTTGCTCGATCAAGAAACAACGGCTAGTGCTAAGAGTAAATATCGTAAGACGATTGCTACTCTTAATAAGCAGATGAATGAAATTATGAAATATGACCAAATTTTAGATCACTTGTCACAAAGTCCAGTTAACCTTGATTTGGATGATGGTGTACTTGTTAACCATGATAAATTGCAACAAGGTGAGAAGTTGTTGTCGAAATTGTAATTTTATCCACAAACCAATATGATGTATTAAGACTTTATCCACAGATTTGGATGAAGTTTTTTTGATATTTTTTGGTTTTACTTGCTATAATTTTATTAATGAATTTGAGAAGGAGAGGCCATAAAATTGATAGATGAAAATTGTATAAATGATTTAAATGGTCCAGAAGAGTTTGATGAATTTGCAGAAAAGATAGTTGATTCGCAAGTAAATTCTTCTCTTATTTATTTTATTAGTGCTGGAGTTTCTGCATCTCAAGGATACGTTAATTGGAACGGTTATATTGAAAAGTTAATTGAGTTTTGGGAAAGTCATTTACAAGATTTAACGCAAAATCGAAATACATTTTATGATAAAGTCGAAGCTTCAGATATAGCAAAATTAGATTGGTTAAAGCAACAGAGCTATGACAACAAATTAAAAGTAGATCTAGTTCACCAACTTATTAAAAAATATTGTCATCGAAAAAGTGATCAGAAATTAGATATGGATTTATATGAAAAGCATATAAATGATTTTGAAAGCTTTTATTTCCTTGAGATTGAACCAATTAATTCACAAAATAAAATATTAGATGAACTAGTCAAACAAAGTGGGCTATTTATTACTACTAATTATGATCAGCAAATCGAAAAAGCCTATAACCGTGAGTATCAAATGATGCCTAACATAATTAGGGATGCAAGCGAAGTACCCAACAATAATGTCTTACCTGACACAACTGTAATTCACTTACATGGAACACCTGATAAAGACAATGTATTGCTAGTTAGTTCTGCTACTTCATACAATATACTTTACTTCGATAATCCAAATTACAGAACAAATTTGTTAAAGCAAATTTATAATAAACATTCACCAGTTATTGTATTTGTGGGTTCTAGTTTGCAAGAACAAGAAGTTTTGCACTTTTTTAAAGACAATAAAAATAATTCAACTAAGTATGCTCTAATGCAATATATTTTTCCAGATGAAGAAATTGGGAAAAAGGAAGCTCAATTCATTAAAGATTATTATGAAAATAATCGACAAATAAAAATAATATGGTATGGAAAAGATTATAAAGATTTGCCAGATTTTTTAGAACTATTGAATAATAAAATTGAAGAAAAGAAAAGAGAACGTAATAAATTAATTGATCCCATCACATTAAGAAATGCATTAGAAGCTGATGATATTGCAGCATTTGAAGAATTATTTTCTAAAGCATTAGAAAAACAGGATCCAGCTACTATTGATCTTTTATTTAAAAGGGGATTGGATAAAAGTGAATTAGATTTTGTTATCGCAAATAATGACTTTATAGCTTCATTGACTAATAGTTCTGGGTATTATTATTTTTGGCAAGCTGTAAATAAAAAATGGAGAAATTACGATATTACTCAACAAAAGAAAATATGTGATTTGATCCAATCATCGCGCTTACATAATAATAGTGATGCTATATTAGAAATATTATTTAAATTTACAGCAGGTTTATCAAGATCCCAAAGATATAAAAAATATTATCAATTAGCAGAAAAATATTTGATTAATTATGCGTTTCCGGATTCTCTAAAAAATAATATAGAGAGATGCGCATGGCTTATAGCAAATATTAAATACAACATAGAAAGAGATGAACCGGTTTATTTTGAAGGAAAACCTCAATTTAAATTATTTAAAATTTCATTGGATCAGTTGCTAGCTGTTTTAAATGATATATATTATGGCACAGAGTTTGCTTATTTAAAGCAAGGAATAGTAGGCACGCTTTTATCACTAATAGAAAATAATCAACTAAGTTATGAGAATGGACAGTTTCCTGCTGACTTTTATAAAAATAAAGTAGTCCAACGTATTATGATCAACTTAGCTTTATGCAATAAACTTTCACAAAAACACTTAGATAAATTAATTAAGTATTTCACGTTTGAAGTGCACGATATGGGAAAAGAAACAAATAACTTCGTTGAACAGTTTATTCCTGAAAAATATAAAGAGGACACTTACTTTAGTGATGGGGTATATACTGTTGATCTTCCCAATAAATGCCAACCATTCTATAAAGTTGAATCTTTAAATAATGAAGATGATGTTGATGCTTTAATTCAAAATCTAGAGAGAGCACTAAATAAAAAGGAAAGCTATCAATATAATTTAGCTACCCAAAAAGAAGCGATTGTTACTACTTTGACAAATAAAGAGGAATGGAAAAAGAATAAAAAACAAGTTGAGAGTTTTATATTAAAAGTCATTGATGACGATGTTCTAGTTGTACCATATTTCTCAAGTGTTAATAAAATCATTATTGCTAGTTTAAAAAATGAATACTTAAATACTGAAGAAGCTGATAAGTTAATAAGTAATTATTTTCAAAAATTAAGTGGTAAACAGATACTAGTATTAAAAATAGAAAATGATGAACTATTAACTTATCTAGTTAATAATGGATCTGGAAATCAAGTTGAATATTTGTGCAAATTTTTAATTAATGATTTTGAGTTGGTTCAGTTAAACTTTTATATATCGGATTCAGAGGCAAAAAGAAAATGGATAAAACCATCTGAATTCGTTAGAACTAATGCTTTTAGTTATTGTCTTTTAGTCAGATCAATTGAGCAAAAGTACCCACAAATTTTTGAAAAATACATAGAGCCATTTATAGATAAAGTTAATAAATTAAGATCTAAAGAAAGAAGGCATATTAAAGGTGTTTTCTATCAAGTATTTAAGGAAAATGAATCATCTGACCCAGATCTAGCAACAATGCAGTGCTTTTTGGGATTTTCACATAGTTACTATTTAGGTCAAAAGAATGCTAAGACTTTTAAAGACGCAGCGATTAGCTTGCTAAAATCAAAAATCAATGATCATTATTGTTCTGAAAATTTAACACGAGAAATGATTATGGCTTTTTCACCCAAAGATGCTAAGTTAACAACTAATGGATTTAATAAAGCTTATATTATAGGCTTAATTAAAGATATTACTAGTACTTTTCTAAAACGTGAATTACCAGATGAAAATAATGCATTATTATGGATAAATTGGGGACTTAAAAATTTTGCACAAATTGCAAATTCTGTATGTCACTTTATAACGAGGTATATCGATAGCAAACAGGTTTGTCATTTAATAGATTTAATTAAAAATACCAATTTAAAAGCTAAGCAAATTTATTTAGGAATAGCAAATTTTAAAAAAGAAAAAACATATACCTTAGATAATATAGACAATTTGATAACATTAATTCAAATACTAGATAGTAAAACATTATTAAAACCAAGTGGCGATCTAACTATTTCATTTGATAGCTATCTAAGTGAAATAGCACATTTCGGTTCAAAAAAACAAGTCAAGAAGCTGTTAGAAATAACAAAAACGTTAGTACCTAAAGAAGTACAAAAATCATTTGAAGAAAAGTATCTATAATTTAAAGGCTTTATCCTAAAATTAAACTGCTATAGACAATCTCTTTAAACAAATTATGATTTATATGTCATAATGTAAGTACTTAGGACACACTTATGTGATCCTCATATATTTATTACGAGTGCATTAAGCACCAAGACCTCGTCGGTTAACTCGATGAGGTCTTTTTTGCATCCCCGCCGACTGTTATAATTTATTTAACAGATTTAGGAGAAGATTTATGCCTACATTAACTACTGATAAGATTATTGCTAAACTTAATAGTTATTTTACAGATAACCAATATGTTTTTTGGTACGATGATAAGCAAGAATTCAAGGATATTATTGATTCAATTGCACAGCGTTTAAGCTCAGTTAAGCTCTACAAAGCTCAAGCAAATCAACAATTCAAGAGTAAGATTGATCTGCTAAACGATTCAGAGCATAAATATTTAATCTATGCACCATACAAGAGACCTGCAATTCAAGAGAATTACCTAACTGATATGGAACATTATTCTAAGCTCTTCACTGCAGATGCTACACAAATTATCTTGGAAGAACTCCAACTTCCAGAGAATCAACTGCTTTTTGTTAAGAAGTATAATAGTTACTTTGGTGCCAAAACTAGAAGAGCAGATTTTGTTAAGTATTGGTCTGATACTTTTGATAAGACACCAGAAAAGGGTATTATTGCTGCAATTACTAAAACAGAAAAGCTCGATATGAATGAGTTGTTAATGAAAGTAATTGCTGCAGGTTATACTAATAATCATTATATTTTTACGTTCAGTAAATATGATGTACTTGATACTTTTTGGAAGATGGTCATGAATTACTTTGGCGGGGAAACTGATAGCGAGGTTGATCTGAAGTATTTAGTCGAGCGCATTTTTATCACATACCTAGCCAATGAATTAAACAATAAGCTTCCTGATAGATTTAAAAATTATTATCTTAAGCAATCTGATAATGTGCAGATCTTTATTGATCGTTTTGCTGATTCAAATAAGTATCAACAATACTATGACAATTGTTCATCTACAGTTTGGCGTGATTTAAATTTGAATACTGTACTGAAGCATGAACCTGCCATGATCTTAACTAAGATCAGTATATTTGAAGAAATTAATCATTTGATTTTAGCTAAGTTAGTCGCTAAATTTGACGGTAAAAGAATTACCGACTATGAACAGCTACTTGAGATTATCGATCAGATGCTTGATCATACACGTAATAATTTCAATGGCGGAACTGAACCCGAATATAAATTCTTACGCTATGCTGCAGAATTATTGAATTTAAGAGTGCCAATGGTTGATGATTGGCAAGATGAGTTAAATGATTACTTAGATAATAGTTACAAAATCGATACGATTTATCGTAAGAGTTTGTTGGCTTATACTAATATCATTGATACTGACAATTATATTGACATTAAGAAAACTATTGACCGTTATTATGGCAATATTTTGCTTGATAGTTCTGTGAAGCAATGGAATGAAACTTTTGACTTAAAAGAAGTTCCAGCCAAGCTGAAGCAAGAACGCTTTTATCATAATTATGTTAGGGATGTACGAGAGAGAGTAGTCGTAATTTTCTCTGATGCCTTGCGTTATGAAGTGGCTAAAGAATTAGAAGAAGAACTGAATAGTGATGATCGTCTAACTATGAAGATGAATCATGCAATTACGGTTTTACCATCGGTTACTTATATGGGGATGAATGTAATGCTGCCTCATGAAACCTTAGAATGGGATAATAAAACTTCTAAGGTTAAAGTGAATGGTGAAAATGCAGAAAATACTGACAGCCGGGACAAACTACTTAAGTCATATGATAAAAACAATCTTGCTTTTCAATTAAAGAATGTCCTAGAAATGTCTTCTAAAGAGATTAAGCAAATGATTACAGGTAAAAATGTAATTTACCTCTATCATAACCAAATCGATGCCAAGGGACATGAATTAAAGACAACTAAAGAATTAGTCGAAGCTACTGAGAAAGCAATTGATGAAATTAAGCAGGCTGTTCAAGTCTTAAGAACTAATGGTATAACTCACATCATCATTACTGCTGATCATGGATTTATTTATCAAGAAAAGCCAATTGAAGATAAAGATAAAATCGATCTTCAAGGTCAAAATTATGAAGGAAATGCTCATTTAAGATATTTAATTACTGCAAGTCAAATTAGTGTAATGGGTGTTAAAAATACAACAATGGGTGTCAGTTTAAATAATGATGACCCTACTAATGTTTATTATCCAGTAAGTCCCAATGAATTCGTAGCTAGAAGTGGAAGCAAGAATTATGTTCATGGTGGTTCTTCTATTCAAGAAATGTTAATTCCTGTTTTAGATATTAAAGCAACTTCTAGAAGATCTATTGCTCAACCAGCAGAAATTAAGTTGGCGGCAACAACATTTAGAATTAATAATTTGAAGATGAATCTATTGTTCAACCAGACTGCGCCAATTAGTGATACCGTCTTACCAGCAGAATATCATGCTTACTTCACTGATGAAGATGGTAATTTGATTTCTAATAATGTAACTATTGAAGCAAATCGAACTGGCTCTGCGGCCGATCGTACAATTGCTATTACGATTACAATGCAAGACATGCAGTATGATCTTGATAAGAAATACTATTTAGTAATAGATCGTGAAGGTAGTACAGAAGAGCCAAAACGATTTGAATATAGTATGGATTTGATTAATTAATGGATTAGTGTACAGATTAGCTTAATATCTAATCTGTTTTATTTTGAGGGAAATTAGTAATGAGAAGAAGAAGTGTATTTCGCAAGCCATCACTGAAGGCATCGTTTAAAGCACGAACTACAGGTAGGGCTAAGAGAGCAGTTAAACGAGCGATCATACCAGGATATGGTAAAAAAGGCACAGGATTCATTAAAAATCCAAAACGTAGCATGTATAATGCGGTTTATCATCGAACAAGTATTGATACTTTAAAACCAATTAAGAACAAGAAAAGAACTACACAAGGTCAGGGAAGTCAACAATCATCTAGTTCCTGTCTCTGGTGGATTTTTTGGATAGTAATATTGATATTATGTTTAGCCAACATTCATATAACATTAGGGATTCTTCTTGTTTGCGGAGTAGTTTGGCTACTAGTTAAGTTATTTAAGAAACATGATAAAATCACTTCTTCTAATACAGTGAATGTAGACCAAAAAGATGTTCCTAATACATCTAAACTACCAACTGCTAAACCTGTTGTACATGAAGGAAATTTAGTAGCAGGAAATAAAAGTTATAATATAAATCCCAAAATTCTGCCATTATTGTATTTCACTGATGGTCAACTAAAGAATATCGATTCAGAAGTAGGAGAACCATCAGCTATTTCGATAAATTTCCCAGTTGCAGAAGGTCAATTTCAAAAGTTGAATTATTATCCTAGTTATTCAGAATTAACGCCTGAACAAAGGGACGGATTTTTAAGTTGGCTATCAACAGATTTATCAAATATTCCTGATATTGGCTTTGCTTTTCTGCTGTTGTATTGCTTAGAACGTCATATATTACATGATGAATATTTAGAAGAGTCTCTTAAAATTATTTCAAAACTTCAAAGTCAAATTAATAATGGTTCATTTGACTATTATTCTTCAACATCTATTGGATACATATTCTTTATTCATAAGCGATTAGATTTACTCAAATATGTTGATTTGAATAAATGTGATATAAAACTTCAAATTTTATTGAGTCATAGATTATCTGCTGATCAGTTAATAACATTGGCTTCAAAAGTCGATTTCAGAAACCAGCATTACATAAAGGAATATCCAGAGCTATTTAAAAAAGCCTTAGTTGAAGATTTGAAAAGGAACTTTGGTTCAGAATGTTTTGAATATGAACTTTCAAATATTCAAAAGTTGAAGAAAGAACCTTATATGTTTTCAAATTATTCATTACGAAAAGGTAATAATCGACCAGATCTATTAATGCCAGATCCGTTGTCTGATAGAAAACTTTGCCATGATATATATGCTGAACTGCAGAAAGCTCATGATCAAGTGAAAGGATTTCTTGAAATAAAGAGGGCAGTAGAGTCAAAGAAGGATAAAAGCAAGAAGAAAATTGCTAAGCCTAAACGAATAAATTCTAAGACAGGTTACCCAATGTCAACTGATAAGCAAATAAGAAATGCTACAGAGCAGCTTAAATTGACAAGAAAATTTTTAAAGAATAATCATATCAGCTCCTATAGCTCAAGAAGCTCACAAGAAAAAATGGAAGATCTGGTTTGGAATAATTCTGCTGAAAAAATGGATAGTGCTGATCTTGAATACAAAAAAGGTGAGTGGGATAAGGCAGAAAAATTATGGCTAACGTGTGTTGCTATTAATTATCGAGCAGCAAATAGATTAAGAATAATGTACCAAAAAGAACACAGATTTAACGATGCAGTTCAGATTATTGATTTTGCAGTAGATTCACCTGTATTGCGTAAAATTAATAATGATTCTTATATTACAGATTTTAAAAAGAAGCTAGAAACGGCTGAGCAAAAATCTATGAAACATGAAAATGAGGATCAATCAAAATTATCTGAGGAAGATTTAAAAAAACTAAATAGAGATTCGGATTATTGGTTTAAAAAAATCGAAACTGTCAAATTTTATGTGTAAATAGATCTTTCCCTTAGATTGATTTTTTA
>OODN01001147.1_pt1 | contig 10413 bp, 12 predicted proteins | sample 1671651 | NCBI WGS metagenome assembly OODN01 (sample SAMN06348178, study PRJEB24527) | human gut metagenome | biome: human gut; feature: ankylosing spondylitis patient; material: feces | host: Homo sapiens | place: China | collected 2015-10 | reverse complement strand
AAAGGCATCACCTAATACTAATTTAGCAGCAACGGCTGTGAAAACTTTTTGCGTACTGGCTGGCAACATAAAGGTTGAGCCATTGTAATCCGCGATAATTTGATCTTTATTGAGGTTTTTGGCAATGATACTGGCAGAAGCACCTTCAGGTAGGTATTGGGTAATAGAAGCCACATTAACTTCAGCCATAGAGGAAAAAGAAAAGCCGAGTGTGATAAATGCCGCTTTAAGTGCGGTCGAAATAGAAGATTTTTTAGTCATTTTTAGTTCTGTTATGGTTGCTATTTTTCTCAAGACGAATAATAATAAGCTCCGAACTCAATAGAGTAAATCATTTTTTATTTTTCATTGACTGCGGCAAGGTTGCAAGACGTTGTCGTGGTTTTGTTTTTACCAAATTTCAAGGAAAAAGAATGAAACAAATTCCAATGACCGTGCGCGGTGCGGAGCTATTACGTCAAGAATTAGATTTCTTAAAGAATGAGCGTCGCCCTGAAATTATCAAGGCGATTGCTGAAGCACGTGAGCATGGTGACTTAAAAGAAAATGCAGAATATCACGCTGCGCGTGAACAACAAGGTTTTTGCGAAGGTCGCATTCAAGAAATTGAAAGCAAACTTGCAAATTGTCAGGTTATCGATGTCACTAAATTACCAAATAACGGAAAAGTTATTTTTGGTGCGACAGTTGTATTAGTGAATACCGATACTGATGAAGAAGTGACTTACCAAATTGTGGGTGATGATGAGGCAGATATTAAATCAGGTTTGATTTCTGTGAATTCACCGATTGCTCGCGGCTTGGTAGGGAAAGAGTTGGATGATACCGTAAATATTACCACACCAGGTGGAACGGTTGAGTTCGAGATTATTGAAGTAAATTACATCTAAAAAAACATCCCCTCAAATTGAGGGGATAACAATTATTTACGAGGCAGCTGGATTTTACCTTCCTCGCTTGGTCGATAAAGCACCAAAATATGTCCGATGGTTTGAACGTTAGATGATTTGGTTTCACGAACAATCGCATCAATAATTAATTGTTTGGTTTCGCGATCTGCGCCAGCAATTTTTACTTTGATTAATTCGTGATGATTTAACGCATTATCGATTTCGGCTAATACACCTTCGGTTAAGCCGTTACCGCCAAGCATGACGACAGGACTAAGGTGATGAGCGAGTCCTTTTAAAAATTGTTTTTGTTTTGTTGATAATATTGTCATAAGGAATCCTTTAAATAGATGAATATGAGTCAAAAAAAGACCGAAAAGAGCGGTCAGAAAAAACGTGGTTTTTCAGCACTTTTTGGTAAGTCTAGCCTTGAATTTGGCAGATTGTACCCAAATATAGACGAAACTACTACAAAAAATAGTACAAAAGAAAGAGATTATGGGAAAGAAAAAACGTTCGGCGAGTTCTTCTCGTTGGCTAAACGAACATTTTAAAGATCCGTTTGTTCAGAAAGCACATAAACAAAAATTACGCTCACGTGCTTACTTTAAGTTAGATGAAATTCAACAAACGGATAAATTGTTTAAACCGGGAATGACAGTGGTGGATCTCGGTGCCGCACCAGGTGGTTGGTCACAGTATGTTGTGAGCCAAATTGGTGGTAAAGGTCGAGTGATTGCTTGTGATATTTTGGATATGAACCCAATTGTCGGCGTGGATTTCTTGCAAGGCGATTTTCGTGACGAAAATGTGCTGAATGCATTATTAGAACGAGTTGGTGAAGCAAAAGTTGATGTAGTGATGTCTGATATGGCGCCAAATTTTAGCGGCATGCCATCTGTTGATATTCCTCGTGCAATGTATTTAGTTGAACTGGCTTTAGATATGTGTAAGCAAGTTTTGGCGAAAAAAGGCAGTTTTGTGGTCAAAGTATTCCAAGGAGAAGGTTTTGACGAGTATCTGCGCGAAATTCGTTCACTCTTTAGTGTCGTAAAAGTGCGTAAGCCAGAAGCTTCTCGTGGGCGCTCTCGCGAAGTTTATATTGTAGCAAGCGGTTATAAAGGCGAATAGATAATTGCTTTGATAGCTTTTCATTGTGTCGGGGATGAGATAGTATCTCGTTTAATTTTAATTAACTTAAGAAAGGCAGGTTAAACCTTGAACGATATGGTCAAAAATCTAGTTCTATGGGTTGTGGTAGCAATTGTCATGATGACAGCTTACCAAAGTTTTAATTCCAATGGCGTGAGTGACTCAACAGATTACACAACCTTTGTGTATGATGTGAGTAACAGTCAAGTGAAGGAAGCGCGTTTTGATGCGAATGAAATCACCGTGACCAAAAATGATGGTTCTAAATATATGACCGTCATGCCACCGTTGGAAGATAAAAAGCTCTTAGATGACTTATTAAATAAAAAAGTTAAAATCGAAGGTACGCCTTTTGAAAAACGCAGTTTATTATCACAAATTTTAATTTCGTGGTTCCCAATGTTATTCCTTGTAGGGGTATGGATTTTCTTCATGCGTCAAATGCAAGGTGGCGGTGGCAAGGCCATGAGTTTTGGTAAAAGCCGCGCTAAAATGCTGAACCAAGATCAAATCAAAGTGACTTTTGCAGATGTTGCAGGTTGCGATGAGGCAAAAGAAGAAGTCGGTGAAGTAGTTGATTTCTTGCGTGAACCGAAAAAATTCCAAAACCTTGGTGGTAAAATTCCAAAAGGGATTTTAATGGTAGGTCCTCCAGGTACAGGTAAAACCTTATTAGCGAAAGCTATTGCAGGTGAAGCGAAAGTGCCTTTCTTTACTATTTCAGGTTCTGACTTTGTGGAGATGTTTGTGGGGGTTGGTGCTTCTCGTGTACGTGATATGTTCGAGCAAGCGAAGAAAAATGCACCATGCTTAATCTTTATTGATGAAATTGATGCAGTAGGTCGCCAACGTGGTGCTGGTTTAGGCGGTGGACACGATGAGCGTGAACAAACCCTTAACCAAATGTTAGTTGAAATGGATGGTTTTGGTGGTAACGAAGGCGTAATCGTTATTGCAGCAACGAACCGTCCAGATGTACTTGACCCAGCATTAACTCGTCCAGGCCGTTTTGACCGTCAAGTTGTTGTGGGTTTACCGGATGTCAAAGGCCGTGAGCAAATTTTAAAAGTTCACATGCGTAAAGTCCCTGTGGCTGATGATGTAGATGCAATGACTCTTGCTCGTGGTACACCAGGTTATTCAGGTGCGGATTTAGCGAACTTGGTTAATGAAGCGGCATTATTTGCTGCTCGTAGCAATAAACGCACTGTATCGATGCTTGAGTTTGAAAAAGCAAAAGATAAGATCAATATGGGACCTGAACGCCGTACCATGATCATGACAGATAAACAAAAAGAATCGACAGCGTACCATGAAGCAGGTCATGCCATTGTGGGTTACTTAGTGCCTGAGCATGATCCTGTACATAAAGTCACGATTATTCCTCGTGGCCGCGCATTAGGTGTGACTTTCTTCTTGCCTGAAGGTGATCAAATTAGTATCAGCCAAAAACAATTAGAAAGTAAACTTTCAACACTTTATGCAGGACGTTTAGCAGAAGATTTGATTTACGGTGAAGAAAATATTTCGACTGGTGCATCTAACGATATTAAAGTGGCAACCAATATTGCACGTAATATGGTGACCCAATGGGGCTTCTCAGATAAACTCGGTCCGATTCTTTATACCGAAGATGAAGGCGAAGTATTCTTAGGTCGCTCAATGGCGAAAGCAAAACATATGTCAGATGAAACGGCGCATGCGATTGATGAAGAAGTTCGTGCGATTGTAAATCGTAACTATGCGAGAGCAAGACAGATTCTGATCGACAATATGGATATTCTTCACGCCATGAAAGATGCGTTAGTGAAATATGAAACCATTGAAGAAGAACAAATCAAACAGCTAATGAATCGTGAACCTGTTACACCACCATCTGGTTGGGAAGATAACAAAGACACGAAACCAACAGCAAAACCGCAAGAAGAAACCACTGAAAGTGCGGTTAATCATTCAGAAGATCCTGAAGAGTAAGAATAAAGCCTTCCTAATTAGGAAGGCTTTTTTTATTTATAATGTCATTCTTTTCATCACTATATTCCGTTATAATCTAGCCTTTAAAATTTGATTTAAAAATTGACCGCACTTTATGAAACTTTACGCTAATAACAAATGTCTAGATTTATCATTACCTCAAATTATGGGAATTTTGAATTTCACGCCTGATTCATTTTCAGATGGCGGACAGTTTTTTAGTCTAGACAAAGCATTATTTCAAGTTGAAAAAATGCTCAAAGAAGGTGCAACAATTATTGATATTGGCGGGGAATCAACTCGACCAATAATGGCAGAAGAAGTGCCTGAAACTGAAGAGTTGCAACGAGTGATACCTCTTGTTGAAGCCGTGCAAAAACGTTTTGATTGTTGGATTTCAGTGGATACCTCTAAAGCAATTGTGATGCAAGAAGCAGCTAAGGTCGGCATGGATTTAATCAATGATATTCGTGCTTTACGTGAACCTGGTGCACTCGAAATAGCAGGACAGTTGAATTTACCCACTTGTATCATGCACATGCAAGGACAGCCGCGCACAATGCAGACTAATCCGCATTATGATGATGTAGTCCAAGATGTTTATCAGTTTTTAGAAGCTCGGACTAAAGCTTGTTTAGATGCGGGAATCGCTAAAGAAAATATCATTTGGGATATGGGGTTTTGTTTTGGTAAGACCGTGCAGCATAACTATAAACTTTTACAGCAATTAGCACACTTTTGTGAAAGTGGTTATCCCATTTTAGCAGGTCTTTCACGTAAATCGATGATTGGTACCGTATTAGATAAACCCGTAACTGAACGTGTTGTGGGAAGTGTAGCTGGCGCATTAATTGCTGCACAAAATGGTGCGACAATTTTACGCGTACATGATGTCGCTGCAACGGCAGATGCTTTGAAAGTATGGCAAGCAACGCAACAGGCGTAAGAAAGTAACAGATTTTATATGTTGTAGAGTAAATGATTTCTGCAACATCAATTATTCAATTTATTAAGGAATAAATATGGCAAATCGTAAATATTTTGGTACAGATGGCGTACGCGGTAAAGTGGGTACTTATCCAATCACGCCTGATTTCGCATTGAAATTAGGTTGGGCTGCGGGTAAGGTTTTAGCTTCACAAGGTTCTCGCACAGTATTAATCGGAAAAGATACTCGTATTTCAGGTTATATGTTGGAATCTGCTCTTGAAGCAGGTTTGGCTGCCGCTGGCTTAACTGCTGCATTTACCGGCCCAATGCCAACCCCAGCTGTAGCGTATTTAACTCGTACTTTCCGTTTAGAAGCAGGCATTGTGATTTCGGCATCTCATAACCCTTACTATGATAACGGGATTAAATTCTTCTCTTCACAAGGTACAAAATTACCAGACGATATTGAGGAAGCGATTGAAGCCATGCTTGATCAGCCAATGGATTGCGTGGAGTCTGCTGATTTAGGTAAAGCAAGCCGTATCAGTGATGCCGCAGGACGTTATATTGAATTTTGTAAAAGTACTTTCCCTGCTCATCTTGGCTTAGATGGTTATAAAATCGTTGTGGATTGTGCAAATGGTGCGACCTATCATATTGCACCAAATGTATTACGTGAATTAGGCGCGGAAGTAATTGAAATTGGTACAGATCCAAATGGAATCAATATCAATGAAAAATGCGGTGCAACCGACGTAAAAGCATTACAGGAAAAAGTGCTTGAAACTAAAGCGGATGTTGGTCTCGCTTATGATGGTGATGGTGACCGTATTATGATGGTGGATCACTTAGGTAATAAAGTAGATGGTGACCAAATCCTTTTCATTATTGCTCGTGAAGCTTTACGTTCAGGTCAGCTAAAAGGTGGCGTAGTGGGCACATTAATGAGTAATATGAGCTTAGAGATTGCGTTAAAAATGTTAGGTGTACCTTTTGTGCGAGCTAACGTTGGCGACCGTTATGTGCTAGAAAAAATGGTAGAGCATGGCTGGACATTAGGTGGAGAAAACTCAGGCCATATCATTATTGCTGATAAAAATACGACAGGTGATGGTATTATTGCATCACTAGCTGTATTAAGTGCAATGGTTCAACATCGTTTATCTTTAAACGAGCTTGCAAGTGCGGTGAAATTATTCCCTCAAGTACTCATTAATGTTCGTTTTGCTGGTGGTGATAATCCATTAGAAAGTGAAGCGGTAAAAGCGGTAGCTGCAGATGTGGAAAAACGTTTAGAAGGCAAAGGTCGAATTTTACTGCGTAAGTCTGGTACTGAGCCTCTTATTCGCGTCATGGTCGAATGTGAAGACGGTGTACTTGCAAAACAATGTGCAGAAGAAATTGCAGAAGCAGTGAAAGCGAATTAATAAAGTGGGGGCTTGCCCCCATTTTTGATCCATAAAATTTATCTTTTATTATTTTTAGGAAAGCAAAGACATGAAAATTTTTATTATGCGTCATGGAGAAGCTGAAGTTGTCTCTTCATCAGACGAGGCTCGGCATTTAACCGACTATGGACGCAAACAATCAATATTACAAGGTCAATGGCTTAAAAACCATCTAAATTCAACCGCACTTTCAGTTCAGAAAGTGATTGTCAGTCCTTATGTAAGAGCACAAGAAACGTTTGAGTTTGTAAATTCAGCCTTAGGTAACACGCTTAATGATATTGAAATTTGGAGTGGGATTACACCTTATGGTAATGCTACATTGGTAGCTGATTATCTATCTGTTTTGCAAGAAGAAGGTACTGAAAGTGTTTTACTCGTTTCTCATTTACCTTTAGTAGGCAGTATTGTTTCAGAGCTTTACGGTAAGCGAAATCCAATTAGTTTTTACCCTTCAACGATTGTTCAAATTGAGTGGAATGGTGAAAAAGGCACCATTGAAGCTTTCCATTATCCAAAATAGAATGGCTAAAATACGAAAAACAAAGTTTATATGATTTACTTTTTAAAAGCAGTCAAAAATAAGCAACACCTAAAAATGTGTATTTTTAGGTGTTTTTTTAAAATTTTTTTGATAGACTGAAAATGAGCTATAAATGAATAGCTTAAATTAAGCCATCATAATGACACAAGGAGAGTAGCTATGAACAATAAAATCGAAGATAAAGCAACTGAAGTAAAAGATACGACAGTGAATGCTGCAACACAAGTTAAAGATGCATTATTTGCAGCGGCTAACTATATTAAAGATGCTGTGACACATAAAGCGTCTGAGGCAAAAGAAGTGGTTGAAGACAAAGCTACTGAAGTGAAAGATGTAACTGAAGATAAAGTATCTGAAGTAAGAAAAGCAGTTTCTGAAGCAAAAGAAGCAATCGATGATAAAGCTGCTGAAATGAAAAAAGCAATCGATGACAAATTTTCTGAAGTAAAAAGAGCCGTCGAAGATAAAGCATCAGAAGTGAAAAAAACAGTTTCAGAAGCTACAGATGAAGCGGCAGATAAAGCAGCAGAGCTAAAAGATGCAGCTGAAGACAAAGTTGCTGAAGTGAAAGATGCGGCTGAAGATAAAGCAAAAGAAGTAAAAAAAGCAGTTTCAGAAGCAAAAGATGAAGCTGCAGATAAAGCATCTGAGCTAAAAGATGCAGCTGAAGATAAAACTGTAGAAGCAAAAGAAGCGGCTTCAGAAGCAAAAGATACAGTTGTAGACAAAGTAGTTAAATTCAAAGATGCAGTTGTAGATAAAGTTGCTGAAGTAAAAAATGCAGTTTTTGAAGCAAAAGATGAAGCTGAAGATAAAGCTGCTGAAGTGAAAGATGCGGCTGAAGATAAAGCAAAAGAAGTAAAAAAAGCAGTTTCAGAAGCAAAAGATGAAGCTGCAGATAAAGCATCTGAGCTAAAAGATGCAGCTGAAGATAAAACTGTAGAAGCAAAAGAAGCGGCTTCAGAAGCAAAAGATACAGTTGTAGACAAAGTAGTTAAATTCAAAGATGCAGTTGTAGATAAAGTTGCTGAAGTAAAAAATGCAGTTTTTGAAGCAAAAGATGAAGCTGAAGATAAAGCTGCTGAAGTGAAAGATGCGGCTGAAGATAAAGCTGCTGAAGTGAAAGATGCGGCTGAAGATAAAGCTGTAAAAGCAAAAGAAGCTGTCGAAGATAAAGTTGCTGAAGTAAAAGATTCGCTTTCAGAGGCAAAAGATGTAATGTCTTCTAAAGTTGAAGCTGCAAAAGATGCCACAGTAAGCGCGGCAGTACAAGTTAAAGATGCTGTGGTTGCAGCAGCTAACTATGTTAAACATGTTGCGGAAAATAAAATGACTGAAGCAAAAGATGCTGTGTGCTCTAAAGCAGAGGAAGTAAAAAATGTAGATTCTGAAACAAAAGATCAATCTGCAGCCGTAAAAAAGTAACTGAAAAGTAAAAGCAATAGTTAAGGATTATTCAAATTAACTGAGTGGGATTGTTCAAAAAAAACACAAAAAAGTGATTTTTTATCTTTACAAAAAATAAAATTTTTATAATGAACTTTTTTACAAATCTTTTAATTTCATTGGGTTATAGTTGTTTTAGAGAGGTATTATAAAAAACTATATCTTTAGAAATGTAAATTTTTTTGGAAGATGTTTTATTTTAAGTTTTTTTTACGTAAACTAGATCACACAAAGCAGATAGCTTTGGATTAATTCTTAATTATAAAATGGAGAATGACAATGAAAAAATCAGTATTAGCCGTATTAGTATTAGGTGCATCTTTAGCCGTAACTGGTTGTTTCGATAAACAAGAAACAGCTCAAAAAGTTGAAGCAGCAAAAGATGCAACAGCAAATGCAGCAACACAAATTAAAGATGCAGCAAAAGAAGTTGCAACTGATGTTAAAAATGCGGCAATTGACGCAAAAGATTCAGCTGCAAATAAAATGGCTGAAACAAAAGAAGCAGTAGCTGATAAAGCTTCTGAAATGAAAGATGCTGCTGCAAATAAAATGGCTGAGGCAAAAGATGCAGTGTCTTCTAAAATGGAAGAAGTAAAAAATGCAGCTTCTGAAGCAAAAGATGCAGCAGCAGATAAAGCAGTTGAAATGAAAGATGCTGCAGCAAATAAAATGGCTGAAGCAAAAGATGCGATGTCTTCTAAAATGGAAGCAGTAAAAAACTCAGCTTCAGAAACAAAAGATGCGGCAGCTGATAAAGCGGCTGAAGCAAAAGATGCAGCAGCAAATAAAGCAGCTGAAGTAAAAGAAGCTGTGACTAAATAATTAAACTTTCGTAAAATAAAACCTATCAGAGATTATCTGGTAGGTTTTTTCTTTTGGAGCAATATGAAATGTTATGTGCAATTTATAAAAGTAAACGTAAACCAGGCTGCTATCTTTATATTTCCAAACGAGATGATTTTTCAGCTGTACCGGATATATTAATGCAGAGTTTTGGTAAGCCTCAATTTCTTATGCCTTTCAATTTGAGGGGGAGTAAACCGCTTGTTCATGCAGATAAAGATGAGGTTATGGGGAAAATTACTCAGCAAGGATTTTATCTTCAAATGCCAAAACAAGATGATGGCTTGTTTAATAGTTTGAGTGAGATCAAATAAGCCTTTTATTTTTTCCTAAAAATATCCAAATCTTGCTTTATCTCAATATTTTCCTCAAAAAACTCCTTTAGAATTGACCGCACTTTTAAAAGGAGAATAAAAATGAGTAGTTTCTTTGTGGCAGGTACAGATACTGACGTGGGTAAGACCACCGCCTGTCGTGCCATTATTCAGGCATTACAAGCAAAGGGCGTACGAATTGTGGGTTATAAGCCGATTGCTTGTAGCTGTGAAGAGGGTATTTATCCTGTCGAAAATCAGTCTAATGAATCCCAAACAGATTATGATGCTGAAAATAATTCAGATGTGTTAGCTTTAATGGATGCAACGAATGAGCCAGTATCTTATCAAGAAGTAAATAGCTATACTTTTGCTCATTCCTTGCCGATGCTGACTCGAGATAAATCACGCATTAAATTAAGTAAGATTAATCAAGCCTTAACGATATTAGTTCAAAAATATCAATCTGTTGTCGTGGAAGGTTCATTTGGGTTACTCACACCAATGGCAGAAGGTAAGAGTTTTGCTGATTGGGTTGTTGAGCATAAAATGCCTGTGGTATTGGTTGTAGGCATTAAAGAAGGCTGTATTAACCACGCATTGTTGACAGCTCAAGTGATTAAACAGCTTGGCGTTCCTTTATTAGGCTGGATTGCAAATCGAATTAACCCTTGTTTAGGGCATTATAAAGAGGTGGTAGATATTTTAGAGGCTCAGATTGATGCACCTTTGCTAGGTAAAATTCCTTATATCCATAAACCAGAATCCCAAGAGTTAGGGCATTATTTAACGAATATCGATCGTTTAATGTATATGCAGACAGAATTAGATCGGAAGAGCGTCGTGTAGGGAAAGAGTGTAGATCTCGG
>OODN01001141.1_pt1 | contig 10456 bp, 9 predicted proteins | sample 1671651 | NCBI WGS metagenome assembly OODN01 (sample SAMN06348178, study PRJEB24527) | human gut metagenome | biome: human gut; feature: ankylosing spondylitis patient; material: feces | host: Homo sapiens | place: China | collected 2015-10 | reverse complement strand
TTTCCCGATGTCCAAGAAATGGGAAGCAGTTCACAGGCATCTTCGTGGTGGTTTTTCGTTCTGAGCCAAGGAGATTCATGTTCAACATTGTGCTGTACGCGCCCGAGATTCCGGCCAATACGGGCAATATCGGCCGTACCTGCGTGGTCACCGGTACCCGCTTGCACCTGGTGGAGCCGCTGGGCTTTTCGCTCGACGACAAGACGGTGCGTCGCGCCGGCCTGGGCTACTGGCAAAACTTGGACGTGACGACATATGCCGGCTGGGAGGATTTCCTTGCGCGCAACGGCCTCTCCCCTGCCGACGAGCGCCTGCACCTGCTGACCAAAAAAGCGCGCCGCACCTATGCGCAGAGCACCTACCGCGATGGCGACTTCTTGGTCTTTGGCAGCGAGAGCTCGGGGATTCCCGAAGAGCTGCTCGCCGCAGCGTCCACATGCTGTGAGCGCATTCCCATGCTACGCGACTGTGACTCGCTCGATAACGCCGAAGTCTGGGAAGCCCACGAGGAGGCGCTCGGGCATACCGAGGATAGCCACGAGGCCATCCTTCAGCAGGATATCTGCGGCAACTTCGTCGACCCGAACGACTACCGCATCAGCGCACTCAACCTCTCCAACAGCGCCGCCATCGTCCTCTACGAGGCCCTGCGCCAAACAGGCTTTCCGGGAATGTGACAAAGAAACTGTCCCTTTGTCACATTCGGTTATAGGTAGCGGCCGGTGATGCTTGCGGGGCAGGCCACGATGTCGCCCGGCGTGCCGGCGCAGACGATTTGCCCGCCCGCGTCACCGCCGCCCGGGCCCATGTCGATCACATAGTCGGCGTTGCGGATAAGGTCGAGGTCGTGTTCGATCACGACAACTGTGGCGCCCTTGGCGACGAGGCCGCCGAACACACTCAGCAGCACCTGAACATCGAGCGGGTGCAGGCCGATCGTGGGCTCGTCGAACACAAACACGGCATCATCCTGCACGCGGCCCATCTCGCTCGCGAGCTTAAGACGCTGCGCCTCGCCGCCCGAAAGCGCCGGCGTGGGCTCGCCAAGCGTCAGGTAGCCCAGGCCTAGGTCGCGCAAGGTCTGCAAGCGCGCCTGGACTTTCTTGAGCCCTACCGTGGCGTCGAGGGCCTCGTCCACACTCATGTCCATGAGCTGCGGCAGCGTAAGCAGGCTGCCGTCCTTGCCCTCGCGATGGATATGCACGGCCGCGTCTGCATAACGCGAGCCGCGGCATGCAGGACAGACGATCTCGACATCGGGCAAAAACTGCACGTCGAGCGATATCGAGCCCGTGCCATCGCACGTAGGGCAGCGCAATGCGCCAGTGTTGTAGCTAAAGGCACCCGCTTTATATCCTGCCGCCTTGGCCTCGGGCGTACGGGCGAAGGCGCGGCGCAGCTCATCATGGATGTCGGCATAGGTCGCTACCGTCGAGCGTACGTTGGCGCCGATGGGCGTGGCGTCAATCAGGTTGGCGCGCGCGATGCCCTCGGCATCGACCCAACGCACGTGCCTTGGCAGGCGCTCGCCGGCTGCCTGTGCCTTGAGCGCCGGGATGAGCGTCTCGAGCACCAGTGTCGTCTTGCCCGAACCCGAAACGCCCGTCACCGCGACAAGGCGGCCGCGCGGGATATCGACTTCGAGTGGTTTGACGGTATGGATGGCATCGGTCGCCATGCGGATATGGCCTAGGTCGAACATTTCGTCGTCAGCCACCTGCGGGCGCAGACGCTTAGGGTCCGAGCGCAAGAACGGCGCGATGCGGCTGCCCTGCGATTGTTCGACCTCGTCTACCGTACCGGCGGCGATTACATGGCCGCCGCCTGCTCCCGCAACGGGGCCCATCTCGACCAGATAGTCGGCTTCTGCCAGCACGCGCGTGTCGTGGTCGACAACAACCACGGTATTGCCGTCGACCACCAGATCGCGCATTACGCCCACCAGGCCGTCGACATTGGCAGGATGCAAGCCGATCGAAGGCTCGTCCAGCACATACAGCACACCCGTCGATCGGTTGCGCACCACGCGGGCAAGCTGCACGCGCTGGCGCTCACCCGTAGACAGCGTGGCACCGGCGCGGTCGAGCGAAAGGTAATCGAGGCCCAGGTCGACCAGGTGGCGGGCCGTACTCAAAAACGAATCGCAGATGTCCCCGGCCATGGGCCGCATCTCGGTCGGCAAGGATGCGGGCACCCCGCGCACCCACTCAATCGCCTCGCCCAGCGTCATGGCCGCCGCCTGCGCCAGATTGATGCCGCGCACCTGGGGCTGGCGCGCGGCGTCGGAAAGACGCGTGCCGCCGCAATCGCGGCACGGTCCCTCGCGCAAAAAGCGCGCAACGCGCTTAAGCCCCTTATCGTCCTTAACCTTGGCGAGCGCATTCTCGACGGTATAGACGGCGTTGTAATAGGTAAAGTCGAGCGGCGTGGCGCCCTCGCCATTTTTGGGAACGTAGAGAATGTGCTTCTTAACCGCCGGACCATGGAACACGATGTCGCGCTCTTGAGGCGTGAGCTGGCTAAACGGCACGTCGGTGCGCACGCCCATCTCGCCGGCCACCTGCTTCATCAGATCCCACATCAGCGTGCCCCAGGAAAGCACCGCACCCTCGTTGATGGTCTTTGACTCGTCGGGCACCAGGCTCGCCTCGTCCACCTCGCGCATGACGCCGGTGCCTCCGCAGGTAGGACACGCGCCGCCACTGTTAAAGGCAAGATCCTCGGCCCCCGGCGCATAGAACTCGCGGCCGCATGCGGGGCATGTGAGCGACAGGCCCGCGGCCACGTTAAGGCTCGGCTCCACACGCGCCCCGCAATGCGGGCACACGTGATGGGCGCAGCGGCTAAAGAGCAGGCGCAGGCTGTTGTTGAGCTCGGTCATGGTGCCAAAGGTCGAGCGCACGCCTGGCACGCTGGGGCGCTGATGCAGCGCGAGCGCCGCCGGCACGTGCAGCACCTCGTCCACTTGGGCGTGTTCTGCCTGCGTCAGGCGACGGCGGATATAGGTGCTGAGCGCCTCCAGATAACGGCGCGAGCCCTCGGCATACAGAACTCCCAGTGCCAGCGAACTCTTGCCCGAACCTGACACGCCGGCAATACCCACGAGCCTTCCCAGCGGAATATCGATATCGATGTCTTTGAGGTTATGGACGCGCGCACCGCGCACCTCGATAGCGCTTGGTTGTTGCGACACCGTCATCGCTCCCCTTCCTGTTAGCCGAACGTGGCAAAGGGACTGTCCCTTTGCCACGTTACTCGTGCCATAAAACACAATCTCGAATGTACTCGCCCAGCATGGGCACGGTAAACCGGACGAGGCCATATCCGGCAGCCTCGATGACGCGCTCGCGAATCAGGCTTGCGCGATATTTGCTCGCCCAACTCTGAGTACGGTCGCAGCGCTCAATGATATCCGCCATACGCGTCGGTTTGCCCTCGTCAACCACCATAGCCTCGATAAAGAGGCGCTGTGGGGTGCGCAGCCCGTAATACAGAGGCGCGTCAACCGCTTCGTAAAACTCGGAGACGGCATCCGCATGGCCATCCTCGACATCGCGCCTTTCAATGAGTTGCGAGCCACGTCGGACGGCAGACCGCCACATGTAATATCCCACCAGCTGAACCATATAGGGATGCCCCATGCTCGCGTGCGCCGCAAGGTCCGCGGTCTCCGCATCAACGTAAAGACCAGCGCACTTGACCGTCTGGATATATGAATCGCGCACCTGGGGCAAAGAAATCGCCCCCAACGTACGCTGCTGAGCACGCCGCAAAAACGTCACGCTCGGCTCTTCGAGCAAATCGTCAACCATGTTAGGCAAGCCGGCAAAAACCAGCGCAAGACCACGCTGGTCGCCATCGGGCAAGCCCGTGGCATCCTGATCTCCCAGCACCTGCTGATAGAGAACGGCAAGGGCCGCCAGCTCCTCAATAGACGCCGATTGAGCCTCGTCAATCGCAAACAGGATGCCCTTGCCTGGACCGAGCTTCTTGAGCTTCTCGTTGACCAGCCCCCGCAACGTCTCGCCTTTTGCCCGCGCCGCCTCGACCGGCATTCGGCCAAATGACGGCCCAAACTCCATTGACGTCACAACGGGTTTATTCGAGCGAAGCGCGTCGGCCAAGCGGTCGCATAAACCAAGCGAAGCGGAATCGGAGATAACCGCCCATCCGCACTCGCTGGCCAGACGTTGCAGCTCCCGCAGGAGAACCGTTTTGCCACAGCCGCGGTTTCCTGTAATGAGCATGAGTCTGCCCGGCGCTCCGGCACCGTTATCGAGCCCTTCCTCAAAATCTTCGATGACCGACTCGCGACCGATGAGTACCGGAGGCCGCTTGCCAGCCGTTGGCTTAAAGGGATTTGGATTCATGTCGGCCTCCTCGAATTGGCAAAGGCTGGTAATAGTTATACCAACTTATACCGAGTTATACCAACAGCAGGTGACAAAGAGGCCGCCCTTCTATCACCTATGGCCGAAAAACTCGGCGTCTGCTGCTCGCCAGGGGCGGAAGGTGGTGGGATCGACCTTTACGTGCGCCGCGGCGGGTACGTCGTACCATTTGACCGTGTAGCCGGCGCCGTGGGCGCAAAAGACCGAGTCGGGCGTGTTGGGCAGATCGGCCTCGGGCTCATAGGCGGCCGCCTCGATGACGCGCTCGGCATCATGGCAAGCCGCATAACCGGCAAACTCAAGGTACAAATGCCCGCGGCCGCTCGTGTAGGCAGCCACCTCCAGCGCATAATCCTGTACCTCGGATGCCGGTACACGACCCACGAGCTTCGCCCGGTCACCCGCCATCGCCGGCGGCTCGTACTCCGCGCCCATGCGTGTGGCATCTGACAACGCCCGGCCCACGCACTCCCCCGGCACCTCGAGCTCAAAGTGGTACCACGGCTCCAGCAACACGTCTGCGCCGACCTCGCGCGCCTGCATCAAACCCTGGCGAATCGCGCGATACGTGGCCTGGCGAAAATCGCCGCCCTCGGTGTGTTTGGTATGCGCGCGGCCGCCCGTGAGCGTAATGCGCACATCGGTGATGGGCGAGCCCGTCAGCACGCCCAGGTGGTCGCGCTCCATAGCGTTGGTGAGTGCCAAACGCTGCCAGTTAAGATCGAGCTCGTCGGTCGAGGTCACGGTGCCAAACTGCACACCCGAACCCGCCGGCAATGGCTCCAGGTGCAGATGCACCTCGGCATAGTGACGCAGCGGCTCAAAGTGGCCCACGCCCTCGACCGGCCGCGAAATAGTCTCCTTATAGAGAATGCCGCCGGGCTCAAACGCAACCGAAAGGCCAAAGCGATCGGCCAACATCCGCTGCACGACCTCGAGTTGCACGGCGCCCATCAACTGCAAATGGATCTGCTCAAGATGCGTATTCCAGCTTACGCCGAGCATGGGATCTTCGTCCGCCAACTCACTCAGCGCTTTAAACACCGCATGAACGTCGTGTTCGCCCGGCAGCACCGTATAGGTGAGGACCGGAGCGATGACGGGCGCATCGCCCGCGGGCTCCGTGCCCAGGGCGTCCCCTGGGCGAACGTGCGCAAGACCCGTCACGGCGCAAATACCGCCAGCAGCAACTTCTTGGGCAAGCTCATACTTCTCGCCGTTATAGATGCGCACCTGATCGACCTTCTGTTCCCACGCCTCGGCACTGGAATGCCCGCTGATCATCTGTTTTGCGCGCAGCGTGCCGCCGGTCACTTTAACCCAAGCCAAGCGCTCGCCACGATCCCCGCGGCTGACACGATAGACGCGCGCGGCAAACTCCGGGAGCCACGCCTGCTCACGCATCAGCGCGCATATACCATCCAGTAGCTCGTCAACGCCTTGGTCCTTGAGCGCCGAGCCGGCAAAGCAGGGAAAGAGCTTGCGCTCGGCAACCATGCGCGACAGCGTTGCGACAGAAAGCTCACCCGCTTCAAGAAACTCCTCGAGCGCCGCTTCGTCCAACGCAGCAGCGTCCTCCTGAACGGCGCCGCCCGCCAGCAGCTCGTTGGCATCCAGGCAGCCCTCGGAAAGACGCTGCCCGAGTTGTGCCAGCAAAACATCGCGGCCGGGATTCTCCAAATCGATCTTGTTGATGAAGATGAACGTCGGGATGTCATAGCGCGCAAGCAGGCGCCACAGGGTTTCGGTGTGCCCCTGCACGCCATCGTTGGCGCCCACCACCAGAATCGCGTAGTCCAGGGCACGCAGCGTGCGCTCCGCCTCGGCAGAAAAATCGACATGGCCGGGAGCATCCACGAGCATGACGTGGGTATCGCCGTGGTCGAGCACGGCCTGCGACGAGAAAATCGTGATGCCGCGCTCGCGCTCGATCGTGTTAGCGTCCAGATGCGAATCGCCATCGTCCACGCGGCCACGCTTGCGAATGCGGCCCGCGTTGAACAGCATGGCCTCGGCCAACGTGGTCTTGCCGGCATCGACATGCGCCAAGATTCCAACGACCGCTTGCTTCGACATGGCTCTCCTCTTATTACAAGCCCATCGCACGCGGCAACGGACGTTCACGCTCCACACTGGATGATACAATTTACGGGCCGGCGGGCGAAGCGGGCCCTATCCCCCGACCGAGCTCATCGTCCCGCGTTGCCGCGCGGCGATTTTCGTAGGTTCGCGCCTTGCGAAAGCCGGCACCTCCCCTTTTGTCTGCCCGGTCTCATCTGAGGCGGTAACAATGCGAGTCCCACAACGACGCGTTTTACCAAAAATGGCCCCACTCGGGGCCATTTTTTATTTGAGCTGGGTGACGATACGTGCCTTGGCTCCTACGCCTCGCGCAGCCAATCAAACGCGACACGCGGCGTACCGTCCGACACATATACGATACCGGCGCGCTTAAACCCGGCCTTGGCGATGACGCCCTGCATGGGCAAGTTGTCCTCGTGCGTGTCGATACGCAAGTGGCTGGCGTGCTCCTTGGCAAAGGCAAACATCGCTGCCGCGATACCGTGCACGGTGCCGTCGGATGCCACGCGATGTAGCACATGGTATGGAGCGTCGCTGCGCCAGGCGCCATCCTCAATGACGTCATAGCACTCGTCCGGACCCGGTAAAAAGGCAAACGTCGCCACCACGTGACCGTCGGCTTCGCACACATAGCTGCCATCGGCGGCGATATCGGCAGCCAACTGCTCGGCCGAAGGCGTGCCCTCGGGCCACTGCGTGGCGTTGCCATGTGCGCGCATAAAGGCGCGGGCCGCGTCATAGATAGCCATGACGGCGGGAATGTCGGTATCGAGGGTTTTTCTGATCATCACGCGGCGACCTCACGTTTATTGGTATCACTTTGATTGAGCAATGATACCAACGTTTGGAGAGGAGCGCGAAGCAGATGGGTAGCAAAAAGCGAACCGCCTGGTCAAAAGCCAAAAGCGAGTTTTTGGGCGCTGCCACCGGCGGCGATATGAGCGACCTGTTTGCACGCGAGGACGAGCGCCGCGACGCCCTGGACGCCGAGCGCGACGAGGCTTGGCGCTATAAGTCGTGCGAGCGCAAAAACCGTTACGACACACGCGCCGAAGCCGAGGCCGTTATGGCCGACTGCGAAAACCGCGGACGGCGTGGTTTGGCCTGCTACAAATGCGAATACTGCGGCGGCTGGCACCTGACGTCGCACCCTTGGAAATAGACCCCGCATCGGCACGGCGCTGGCGAAGCGCCAGCCATCGTGCACAAGCTACGGGCGCGGCGGCACCAAAACATCGTAACGAACGGCCTTGCCCGCAAGCTGATAGCTCGGCTTAACGCCGGCAAGCAGCGGCCCCTTCACCGGTCGCTTGATAACGACCTTGCGCGGGTGCACCGCAAGCGCAGCTTCGACCAGCGTCTCCTCGTCGGCGCACGGCTGCTCCAGATGGTGCAAGAGCTGAAACTTCTTTTTCACCGCCGCGCTCTTGGTGCGCTCGGGAAACATGGGGTCCAGATACACCACGTCGGGAGCCGCGAGCTCGCCTTGCTTGATCAGCTCGGCCGTATGGCGAAGGCCGGCAATGCTGTCCTCGCCCGCATGTAAGCGCATGCGCGCCACAGCAGCCGCAAGCGCCGGATCATCTGCCGCGCGATCCAAGGCGTCCTTGAGGAGTGCCGCGATTACGCAATCCTGTTCATACAGATCGACGGTAAAGCCCGCGGCCGCCAGCAGCAGCGAATCCTCACCAAAGCCCGCCGTGGCATCAATCGCCCATGGGCGCTCGATGCCTTTTGTGCGCGCAACCTTTACCAGCAGCTCTTGCTGCAGGCGGCCCTGCTTGAGTCGTGGCAGCATGCGGCCAAAATCGGCGCGCAGTTCCATCGTGCCGTCGGTGAGCGTGAGGCCCTCGGACTTCCCGGTCAGCTCAAGCCCCGCGGCCCGAGCAACAGAAAAGGGATCGACGACGCCCATGGACACTCCTTAGCAAACAAAACGAATACATAGGCGCCATTCATGTCGGCACCCAACCGTCCGTTATTGTCCCACATGCGACATGGTCCACAGCATCCCAATGCAAAGCACCGCCATCAATCCCGTGCACACGGCAGCGATCACAGAATCACCCATGTGCCTTCCCAACGACCGCGGTTCACGCACTTGCTCTGGTCCGTACATCATGGCTCCTCCTTAGACTCACTTCTTATCACGGCCTCATCATCGCAGCGCCGCACATGAGCTGCCATCGATTTGACTTACAGCTGGCTTTCCTTTTTGAAAGATTGCCCTGCACAGGCGAGAAGCGCTTTCTAACACACACGCCGTCACGTTGAACTACAATGTGCTTCACGATATGTGCAGCATATGGGACGCGCCAGACTGGCAGCGCCCGAATCGAAAGGACTACCTATGAGCGCCGCGCGCAAGACACTCAAAATCCTTGCCCTCATCTATTTTGTTTTGGGCATCGCCAGCCTCGTCATCGGTATCACCGGCATCGCAACCGGCAAATTTGAATCCGCCTACGGATCGAACGCCATGCTCGCCGCGGTCGTGCTTGTCGCCAAGGGCGTTATCGACCTTGCCGCAGGTGTTGCGGGCATCAAGTGCGCCAACAAGCCTTCGCAGGTGGATGGCGCGTTTAAGCTCGGCATCGTTGCCGCAATCGCCACGATTGCGCAGGCTGTGCTCACCCTTCCCGCGCTCGGCGGCAGCGCCGTCAATATTGGAGCCTTTGTCATCGTGGTCTACGACCTGTTCTTTGTTCAGCAGGCACACGCCGTCAAGGCCGAGAACAAGGACCGCCTGTAAGCGCTCACTTCTCATAGCCTCTGCAGCCAAGTAACTAAAAGGGCCGATCGCGCATATCCGCGGTCGGCCCTTTACGTTTGCCCAGATAACACCTGCCAAAATAAACCTGTCCCTTTTTGGCAGGTTGTTAGCTGTGACGGTACTCGGCGATGATGAAATCGATATCGGTCTGAAGGGTGTCCAGGTTTGCCAGGCGCTCTTTGTCGGCAGGGCGCGTGCGGTAGTAGTACGGCGTCATCTGGAACACCGCCTCGATGTCGGCCTGCGTCTGGAGCGTAATGTTCGCAGACACCCGCAGCGTTGAGACCAACTCGAGTTCGGTAGTCTTCGGCAGCTTCTCGTCGTTAAGGTACGGCGTGTCGTAGAGCACCTCCTTGAGGCCAAACAGATGACGGGCACCCGGCACCACGGTGTAGAGCGAGCCCTCGGGCGCCAGCACGCGGGCAAACTCGCGCTCGTTAAAGGGAGCAAAGAGCTCGGTCACCATATCGAAGGCGCCATCGGCCACGGGGATATCCTTCATGTTGGACACAAAGTAGGTCGCATCGCCGCGCTTGGCGGCAAGGCGCACCATCTCTTTGCCCAGGTCGAAACCGTAAGCATCCACGCCCGGCACCGCGCCCATGGCACTCGTGTAATAGCCCTCGCCACAGCAAATATCGAGCAAGGTCAGCTGCTTGTCCGTAGACACCCCGTGCTCTGCCGCCCGCGCGCGCACCAGCTCGACCATCGCATCGCGCAACGGCGCATAGTAACCGCGGTTCAGAAAGTCACGACGGCTGCGCGCCTGCGACTTGGGATCGCCCATGGAGTCGCCGCTCTTGGACGAGCGCAGCAGATACAGATAGCCCTCGCGCGCACGGTCAAACCGGTGTCCGCCCGCGCACACAGCACCGCGCTCGTCGTCCACCAAAGGCTCATGGCAAACGGGACACAACAACATGGCAACTCCTTAGCGCGAACAACACAACGCCCACCATTGTCTCACGCATCCCCCGCCTCGTCATTGGGGACGTTCTTGTTCGACTAGTCATTTAAGAACGTCCCCAATGACTAGTCTGAAGGAGTGTCCCCAGCTGCCGGCAGAGACGATATGAGCAGGACATAAAAACATTGAGAGCCCCTGCTGCATGAAAGACTGCGGATTAGGCCGACAATGGTGAGTGTCTAATCCAACCGTGGCGGCCACGCCGCATTCATGGAAGGGGCTCCCATGCTCGATACTACCACC
>OODN01001138.1_pt1 | contig 10468 bp, 3 predicted proteins | sample 1671651 | NCBI WGS metagenome assembly OODN01 (sample SAMN06348178, study PRJEB24527) | human gut metagenome | biome: human gut; feature: ankylosing spondylitis patient; material: feces | host: Homo sapiens | place: China | collected 2015-10 | reverse complement strand
GAAGCCATCACATGAAAGAAGTCGAAAAAAACGAAATCAAACGTCTCAGCGATCGTCTGGACGCCATCCGCCACCAGCAGGCCGATCTGTCGCTGGTTGAAGCCGCAGACAAATATGCCGAACTGGAAAAAGAGAAAGCCACTCTGGAAGCAGAAATTGCTCGCCTGCGCGAAGTTCACAGCCAGAAACTCAGTAAGGAAGCACAGAAGCTGATGAAGATGCCGTTCCAGCGCGCGATTACTAAAAAAGAGCAAGCTGATATGGGCAAACTGAAGAAGAGCGTTCGCGGACTGGTCGTTGTGCACCCAATGACCGCGCTGGGCCGCGAAATGGGCCTACAAGAGATGACAGGGTTCTCTAAGACTGCGTTTTAAGTTCCTTTCTCGTCGCTGTAATTACAGCCACTCACGATTTACTCGCTCCTGCTGGCACATGCAGGAGCCTGTTGTAGAGATCGAATATTTATAACGTTCTTAACATTATATATTTAACTCCACCTACACTTCTGAGCGCCCGGAGCAGGCTAAATTCTGAAAATCAGGTACAAATTAAAGAATGATGTATCAATATTAACAATGAATTGCCGCATATCAATGCTTGAAACATAATTAATTATTTAAATTTTTCTATCAGCATCGCAAAATTCGCAATAAAACATCACTCAACTGAATATTTATCTTTCCCTGCCCCGGGCCTTTATCCGGTGAAACATTTGACATTGATTGACACCGATCATTAAAATCCGCGCGATCAATTTATTTATTGGCTACAAACTAAAATTGTTTGACACTTAAAAACATATTCGCACAACCCATTAATACAAAAATTCTCTAACAAATTTATTTGGCGGATATGCCCCACTCTAATCATTCATAAAAAAAATGATTGTACTGTAATTATCAACGTATCGGGATTATGAAAAGGAATTCATCCTATGAACCTAAAGAAAACACTGTTAAGCGTGTTAATAATAGTGCCTCTCTGCTTATTGGCAGGGTGTGACTATATTGAAAAAGCGAGTAAGGTCGACGACCTCGTTACACAGCAAGAGTTGCAAAAAAGCAAAATTGAGGCGCTTGAGAAACAGCAGGAACTCGATAAGCGAAAGATAGAACATCTTGAAAAACAACAAACTACTGTCATAAATAGTACCAAGACGCTCGCTGGCGTGGTGAAAGCGGTTAAAGACAAGCAGGACGAATTTGTCTTTACAGAATTTAACCCAGCACAAACACAATATTTCATTTTAAATAACGGATCGGTCGGTTTGGCAGGCCGGGTGCTGGCTATTGATGCGGTTGAAAATGGCAGTGTTATTCGTATTTCGCTGGTTAACCTTTTAAGCGTTCCCGTATCAAATATTGGCTTTCATGCGACATGGGGCAATGAAAGACCCACCGATGCCAAAGCTCTGGCAAAGTGGCAACAATTACTTTTCAACACCACCATGAATTCCACTCTGCAATTAATGCCTGGTCAATGGCAAGACATTAATCTGACATTAAAAGGCGTTTCGCCTAATAACCTGAAGTATCTGAAGTTGTCCATCAATATGGCCAATCTCCAGTTCGACACTGTTCAACCTGCTGAAACTCGGCAGCGAAAAAACAAAAAATAAATGCAGCTTCTGCGCTTATATCAAGGAATAGAGAGCATCAATAATGAACAAAATTTTTAAAGTTATCTGGAATCCGGCAACAGGCAGTTACACCGTTGCCAGTGAAACGGCAAAAAGCCGTGGCAAGAAATCCGGGCGCAGTAAGCTGTTAATTTCTGCCCTGGTTGCTGGGGGAATGTTGTCGTCGTTTGGGGTACAGGCTCAGGCAGGAAGGGACAACGGTCAGGGCGTCAATTATGGCCAGGGAACAGGAACAGGCTGGGTTGCTATCGGTGAAGATGCAAAAGCAAATAGTTTTACAGACACCGGGGGTGGCTCCAGCACCGCAGTAGGTTATCACTCAACTGCTGACGGAAGGTGGTCAACAGCCCTCGGTGCTAAGACCCATTCGCTTGGCGAAGCATCAGTGGCGTTAGGGATTAACACTACCTCAGCAGGTGAGCGAAGCCTCGCTATAGGTGCATCGGCAACGTCAACGGGTGGATTTTCAATCGCACTTGGTCGTTATGCGAACTCAGTAGGTGAATTTTCTATTGCACAAGGGGATCACGCAGAGACTGGTGCTGATGACGCCATCGCATTTGGACGTGAAAGCAAGGCCTTAGGAATTATGAGTATCGCCCTCGGAGCCACGGCTAATGCGTCGAAAGAATATGCAATGGCGCTGGGTGCAAGTAGCGCCGCATCTGCAGCTAACGCGATTGCAGTAGGCCGCAACAGTGCTGCAGCTGGCGTAGACAGCCTCGCATTCGGTAGACTATCCGCCGCCAACGCCGCAAACGCGATTGCTATGGGTGCAGAGAGCAAAGCTGCTGAAAATGCGACGGCAGTTGGTACTAACGCGGAGGCAAATGGACTTAATAGTATCGCGTTGGGCTCCGGCAGTATTGCAGATGTCGACAACACGATTGCTCTGGGCAATCAAAGTCAGGCAGTAGCGGCTGGCGCAATTGCCATCGGTCAAGGGAATAAAGCTGACGGCGCAAATGCTATCGCGCTGGGTAATGGTAGTATTACAGGTGGTGTAAATGCTATTGCTCTTGGACAAGGCAGTTATGCCGGTTTAGAAAATGGCACTGCAATTGGTGCTCAAGCCAGTGCTCAAGGGAAAAATTCAGTTGCTCTGGGTGCTGGTTCTGTAGCGACTGACGCGGATACTGTTTCTGTGGGTAACACAACAGCTCAGCGACAAATTGTCAATATGGCAGCAGGTGATATCAGCACTACCAGTACTGATGCCATCAATGGATCACAGCTTTATGCTATCAGTAAGTCAGTAGCGGACAATCTTGGTGGGGGGGCTACCGTCAATGCGCAAGGCGTCGTTACTTCCCCAAATTACAGGCTGAAAAGTGGTATTTTCGGCACTGTTGGCGACGCCTTAACGGGCCTGGACAATAATACGTTACAATGGGACTCCCTTAAAAAGGCATATAGTGCGGCACATGGTACAGATACTACCAGTACCATCACCAACGTTAAAGACGGCGCTATTTCTGATACCAGTAAGGATGCGGTTAACGGTTCTCAGCTGAAAACCACCAACGATAACGTAGCGACCAATACTGCCAATATCACCACCAACACTAACAGTATCAATACCCTGACGGATTCCGTTGGCGACCTTAAAGACGATGCCCTGCTGTGGAATGGCACCGCGTTCAGCGCCGCGCACGGCACCGAAGCCACCAGCAAAATCACCAACGTCAAAGACGGTGACCTGACGGCTGGCAGCACCGACGCGGTTAACGGCTCTCAGCTCAAAACTACTAACGATAATGTGGCAACCAACACCACCAACATCACCAACCTGACGGATTCCGTTGGCGACCTTAAAGACGATGCCCTGCTGTGGAATGGCACCGCGTTCAGCGCCGCGCACGGCACCGAAGCCACCAGCAAAATCACCAACGTCAAAGACGGTGACCTGACGGCTGGCAGCACTGACGCGGTAAACGGCTCTCAGCTGAAAACCACTAACGATGCCGTGGCAGCCAACACCACCAATATCGCCACGAACACCACTAACATCACCAACCTGACTGACGCAGTTGACAGCCTCGGTGACGATTCCCTGCTGTGGAACGCTACAGCGGGGGCATTCAGCGCCGCACACGGTACTGATGCCACCAGCAAAATCACCAACGTCACCGCTGGCGACCTGACGGCTGGCAGCACCGACGCGGTTAACGGCTCTCAGCTCAAAACCACTAACGATGCCGTGGCAGCCAACACCACCAATATCGCCACGAACACCACTAACATCACCAACCTGACTGACGCTGTTGACAGTCTCGGTGATGACTCTCTGCTGTGGAACGCTACTGCGGGGGCATTCAGCGCCGCACACGGTACTGATGCCACCAGCAAAATCACTAACGTCAAAGACGGTGACCTGACGGCTGGCAGCACTGACGCGGTTAACGGCTCTCAGCTCAAAACCACTAACGATGCCGTGGCAGCCAACACCACCAATATCGCCACGAACACCACTAACATCACCAACCTGACTGACGCTGTTGACAGCCTCGGTGACGATTCCCTGCTGTGGAACGCTACGGCGGGGGCATTCAGCGCCGCGCACGGTACCGAAGCCACCAGCAAAATCACCAACGTCAAAGACGGTGACCTGACGGCTGGCAGCACTGACGCGGTAAACGGCTCTCAGCTGAAAACCACTAACGATGCCGTGGCAGCCAACACCACCAATATCGCCACGAACACCACTAACATCACCAACCTGACTGACGCTGTTGACAGTCTCGGTGATGACTCTCTGCTGTGGAACGCTACGGCGGGTGCATTCAGTGCCAAACACGGTACCAACGGTACTGATAGCAAAATCACCAACTTACTGGCAGGCACGGTATCCTCTGATAGCACTGACGCCATTAATGGCTCACAACTTTATGGCTTAGCTGATTCATTTACGTCATACCTTGGCGGTGGTGCTGATATCAGTGATGCGGGTGTATTAACCGGGCCAACCTACACTATTGGTGGTACTGACTACAATAACGTCGGTGATGCTCTGGCTGCCATTAACACGTCATTTAGCACATCACTCGGTGACGCCCTACTCTGGGATGCGACCGCCAAGGGCGGTGACGGTGCGTTTAGCGCCGGTCGCGGAAAAGATAACACGGCCAGCATCATTACTAATGTTGCAGACGGTGCAATTTCCTCTACCAGCAGCGACGCTATTAACGGCTCACAGCTCTATGACACCAGTAAGTACATTGCCGATACTCTGGGTGGTGACGCAGAAGTCAATGCTGACGGCACAATCACCGCACCGACTTATGCCATCGCTGGCGGCAGTTACAGCAACGTCGGTGACGCGCTGGAAGCGATCGATACCACGCTGGATGACGCTCTGTTGTGGGATGCAACAGCCAATGGCGGTAATGGTGCATTTAGCGCCGGTCGCGGAGTAGATAAAACGGCCAGCGTCATTACTAACGTCGCAGACGGTGCAATTTCCTCCACCAGCAGCGATGCTATTAACGGCTCACAACTGTATACCACCAACAAGTACATCGCTGATGCGCTGGGTGGTGACGCAGAAGTCAACGCTGATGGTTCTATTACTGCGCCGAGTTACACCATTGCAAATGCCGAGTACAACAACGTCGGTGACGCCCTGGATGCGCTCGACGATAACGCTCTGCTGTGGGATGCAACGGCCAATGACGGCGCAGGTGCCTACAACGCCAGCCATGATGGCAAGGCCAGCATCATCACAAACGTTGCTGATGGTAACATTGGCGAAGGCAGCACTGACGCCATCAACGGTTCTCAGCTGTTTAACACCAATATGCTGATCCAGCAGAACAGCGAAATCATCAATCAGCTTGCCGGTAACACCAGCGAAACCTACATCGAAGATAACGGTGCGGGCATTAACTATGTACGTACCAACGACAACGGCTTAGCGTTCAACGATGCCAGCGCTTCAGGTATTGGCGCTACGGCTGTGGGTTATAACGCTGTCGCCTCAGGCGAAAGCAGCGTAGCCATTGGTCAAGGTAGCAGCAGCACCGTTGATACCGGTATTGCCCTGGGTAGCAGTTCCGTTTCCAGCCGTGTAATAGTTAAAGGTTCTCGTGACACCAGCGTGTCGGAAGAAGGTGTTGTGATTGGTTATGACACCACGGATGGCGAACTACTTGGTGCGTTGTCTATTGGTGATGACGGTAAATATCGTCAAATCATCAACGTAGCCGATGGTTCCGAAGCCCATGACGCCGTTACGGTTCGCCAGTTGCAAAATGCCATTGGTGCAGTCGCTACCACGCCGACCAAATACTTCCACGCCAACTCAACGGAAGAAGATTCACTGGCAGTAGGTGAAGACTCGCTAGCAATGGGCGCGAAAACTATCGTTAATAGTAATGCGGGTATTGGTATCGGTTATGGTGCCTACGTGGACGCGAATGCACTTAATGGCATTGCTATCGGTAGCAACGCGCGTGCAAACCATGCAAACAGCATTGCTATGGGTAATGGCTCACAGACGACTCGTGGTGCTCAAACTGGCTACACCGCCTACAACATGGACGCACCACAGAACTCTGTGGGTGAGTTCTCTGTCGGCAGTGAAGACGGTCAACGTCAGATCACCAACGTCGCGGCTGGTTCGGCTGATACCGATGCGGTTAACGTGGGTCAGTTGAAAGTAACGGACGCGCAGGTTTCCCAGAATACCCAGAGCATTACTAACCTGAACAATCAGGTGACGAATCTGGATACTCGCGTTACCAATATCGAAAACGGCATTGGCGATATCGTAACCACCGGTAGCACCAAATACTTCAAGACCAACACCGATGGCGTAGATGCCAACGCGCAGGGTAAAGACAGTGTTGCAATTGGTTCTGGTTCCATTGCTGCCGCTGACAACAGCGTCGCGCTGGGTACCGGTTCCGTGGCCAACGAAGAAAACACCATCTCTGTGGGTTCTTCTACCAACCAGCGTCGTATCACCAACGTTGCTGCAGGTGTTAATGCCACCGATGCGGTTAACGTTTCGCAGCTGAAGTCTTCTGAGGCAGGCGGCGTTCGTTACGACACCAAAGCTGATGGTTCTATAGACTACAGCAACATCACTCTCGGTGGTGGTAATGGCGGTACGACTCGCATCAGCAACGTCTCCGCTGGCGTCAACAACAACGACGCAGTGAACTATGCGCAGTTGAAGCAAAGCGTGCAGGAAACGAAGCAATACACCGATCAGCGGATGGTTGAGATGGATAACAAACTGTCCAAAACCGAAAGCAAGTTGAGCGGTGGTATCGCTTCTGCAATGGCAATGACCGGTCTGCCGCAGGCTTACACTCCAGGTGCCAGCATGGCCTCTATTGGTGGCGGTACTTACAATGGTGAATCGGCTGTTGCTTTAGGTGTGTCGATGGTGAGCGCCAATGGTCGTTGGGTCTACAAATTACAAGGTAGTACCAATAGCCAGGGTGAATACTCCGCCGCGCTCGGTGCCGGTATTCAGTGGTAATCATCCATTAACTTAGTGTGACTAAGGGCAATTCTCTGATGAGGATTGCCCTTTTCTTTACCAGACATCTCCCTCCACCAAGAATTGGCCCTACCAATTATTCGCTTATCTGACCTCTGGTTCACAATTCCCCAATTAAAACTCACATCAATGTTGCCAATGCATAACATTTAGTTAACCATTCATTGTCATTATCCCTACACAACACAATTGGCAGTGCCACTTTTACACAACGTGTGACAAGGAGATGAGCATCAGACTCATTACACGATGTGCGTGGACTCCAGGAGACCTGCAATGAATCTCTGGCAACAAAACTACGATCCCGCCGGGAATATCTGGCTTTCCAGCCTGATAGCATCGCTTCCCATCCTGTTTTTCTTCTTTGCGCTGATTAAGCTCAAACTCAAAGGTTATGTCGCCGCCTCATGGACGGTGGCAATCGCCCTTGCCGTGGCTTTGCTGTTCTATAAAATGCCGGTCGCTAACGCGCTGGCCTCGGTGATTTATGGCTTCTTCTACGGTTTGTGGCCCATCGCGTGGATCATTATTGCGGCAGTGTTCGTCTATAAGATCTCGGTGAAAACCGGGCAGTTTGACATCATCCGCTCGTCTATTCTTTCGATAACCCCTGACCAGCGCCTGCAAATGCTGATCGTCGGTTTCTGTTTCGGCGCTTTCCTTGAGGGAGCCGCAGGCTTTGGCGCTCCGGTAGCAATTACCGCCGCATTACTGGTCGGTCTGGGCTTTAAACCACTGTACGCCGCCGGACTGTGCCTGATTGTTAACACCGCGCCAGTGGCATTTGGCGCGATGGGTATTCCGATTCTGGTCGCCGGGCAGGTAACAGGCATCGACAGCTTTGAGATTGGTCAGATGGTGGGGCGTCAGCTGCCGTTTATGACCATTATCGTGCTGTTCTGGATCATGGCGATTATGGACGGTTGGCGCGGTATCAAAGAGACGTGGCCTGCGGTCGTGGTTGCAGGTGGTTCGTTTGCCATTGCTCAATACCTCAGCTCTAACTTCATTGGGCCGGAACTGCCAGACATTATCTCTTCGCTGGTATCACTGCTCTGCCTGACGCTGTTCCTCAAACGCTGGCAACCAGTGCGCGTATTCCGCTTCGGTGACTTGGGGGCGTCACAGGTTGATATGACGCTGGCTCACACCGGTTACACCGCAGGTCAGGTGCTTCGCGCCTGGACACCGTTCCTGTTCCTGACCGCCACCGTAACGCTGTGGAGTATTCCACCGTTTAAAGCCCTGTTCGCTTCGGGTGGTGCGCTGTATGAATGGGTGATCAATATTCCGGTGCCGTACCTCGATAAACTGGTTGCCCGTATGCCGCCAGTGGTCAGCGAAGCGACAGCGTATACCGCCGTGTTTAAGTTCGACTGGTTCTCTGCCACCGGTACCGCCATTCTTTTTGCTGCCCTGCTCTCGATTGTCTGGCTGAAGATGAAACCATCTGACGCTATCAGCACCTTCGGCAGCACGCTGAAAGAACTGGCTCTGCCTATCTACTCCATCGGTATGGTGCTGGCGTTCGCCTTTATCTCGAACTATTCCGGACTATCATCAACGCTGGCGCTGGCACTGGCGCACACCGGCCATGCATTCACCTTCTTCTCGCCGTTCCTCGGCTGGCTTGGTGTCTTCCTGACCGGATCGGATACCTCATCTAACGCCCTGTTCGCCGCGCTGCAAGCCACTGCAGCACAACAAATTGGCGTTTCTGACCTGTTGTTGGTTGCCGCCAACACCACCGGTGGTGTCACCGGTAAGATGATCTCTCCGCAATCTATCGCTATCGCCTGTGCGGCGGTAGGCCTGGTAGGCAAAGAGTCAGATCTGTTCCGCTTTACTGTCAAACACAGCCTGATCTTCACCTGTATGGTGGGCGTGATCACCACGCTTCAGGCTTATGTCTTAACGTGGATGATTCCTTAATGATTGTTTTACCCAGACGCCTGTCAGACGAGGTTGCCGATCGTGTGCGGGCGCTGATTGATGAAAAAAACCTGGAGGCGGGCATGAAGTTGCCCGCTGAACGTCAACTGGCGATGCAACTCGGCGTATCGCGTAATTCACTGCGCGAGGCGCTGGCAAAACTGGTGAGCGAAGGCGTGCTGCTTAGTCGACGCGGCGGCGGGACGTTTATTCGCTGGCGTCATGACACATGGTCGGAGCAAAACATCGTCCAGCCGCTGAAAACGCTGATGGCCGATGATCCGGATTACAGTTTCGATATTCTGGAAGCCCGCTACGCCATTGAAGCCAGCACCGCATGGCATGCAGCAATGCGCGCCACACCAGGCGAAAAAGAGAAAATTCAGCTTTGCTTTGAAGCAACGCTAAGTGAAGACCCGGATCTCGCCTCACAAGCGGACGTTCGTTTTCATCTGGCGATTGCCGAAGCCTCACATAACATCGTGCTGCTGCAAACCATGCGCGGTTTCTTCGATGTCCTGCAATCCTCTGTGAAGCATAGCCGCCAGCGGATGTATCTGGTACCCCCGGTTTTTTCACAGCTGACCGAACAACATCAGGCAGTCATTGACGCCATTTTTGCCGGTGATGCTGACGGGGCGCGTAAAGCAATGATGGCGCACCTTAGCTTTGTTCACACCACCATGAAACGATTCGATGAAGATCAAGCTCGCCATGCACGCATTACCCGCCTGCCTGGTGACCATAATGAGCATTCGAGGGAGAAAAACGCATGATTATTTCCGCAGCCAGCGATTATCGCGCCGCAGCACAACGCATTCTGCCGCCGTTCCTGTTCCACTATATGGATGGGGGTGCATATTCTGAATACACGCTGCGCCGCAACGTGGAAGATTTGTCAGAAGTGGCGCTGCGCCAGCGTATTCTGAAAAACATGTCTGACTTAAGCCTGGAAACGACGCTGTTTAATGAGAAATTGTCGATGCCGGTGGCGCTGGCTCCGGTGGGTTTGTGTGGCATGTATGCGCGTCGTGGCGAAGTTCAGGCTGCCAAAGCGGCGGATGCGCATGGCATTCCGTTTACTCTCTCGACGGTTTCCGTTTGCCCGATTGAAGAAGTCGCTCCAGCCATTAAACGTCCGATGTGGTTCCAGCTTTATGTGCTGCGCGATCGCGGCTTTATGCGTAACGCGCTGGAGCGAGCAAAAGCGGCAGGCTGCTCGACGCTGGTTTTCACCGTGGATATGCCGACACCGGGCGCGCGTTATCGTGATGCGCATTCTGGTATGAGCGGCCCAAATGCGGCAATGCGCCGTTACTTGCAGGCGGTGACGCATCCGCAATGGGCGTGGGATGTGGGCCTGAACGGTCGTCCACATGATTTAGGTA
>OODN01001137.1_pt1 | contig 10481 bp, 8 predicted proteins | sample 1671651 | NCBI WGS metagenome assembly OODN01 (sample SAMN06348178, study PRJEB24527) | human gut metagenome | biome: human gut; feature: ankylosing spondylitis patient; material: feces | host: Homo sapiens | place: China | collected 2015-10 | reverse complement strand
AAGATAATATAGGGCCTTTACCAAAATTTCACATTCTAAAGTCAAATGAGAAGTCGAAATGCTGGTGATCGCCAGTAAAACGATCGGCATGCCGCTCCATAACCAAGCGGCGGTTGCCAAACATCATCCAAAGCGTAACCGCAACAAAGTAGAGAAACTCAATCGTCAGGGCAATCCAATCAGCCAGACTGGTGCTGCCGACGATCGTTTCATGATGCGTTAAGCAAAAGATTGCTGCATCGATAAAGAAATGCATCAGCATCGTCAGCCATAATTGTCCCGTGTATAGATAGACGACGGCCAGGTATAGACCCAGACCAATCGCAAAAATCGCCTGCAGAAGCGTGACGTCCCATTTCTGCACGGCAGCATTTGGCAGGTGCAGCAGACCAAAACAGAGCGCACTCAGGCCCACCGCAATTGGTACGCGCTGCGTCAGATTACGGCAGGCATAAAGCAGCGCGCCTAAAATCCCAAATCGGCAAAGCGTCTCTTCAGCAATTCCTGCTTCCAGAGCCGTCAAGACCAAGCGCCGGTTCCATTGAACGTGAAAATCAAACTGCAGCCAGCCAGTTTGGAAAATGTCAAATGCCACATAAATTACATAAACAGCCAGCAGAACGCTCATTACCCACCAGCTCCAGCCAGTGCCAAACGTTGGTACCAGCCCAGGCCATGACAGATGCCAGGCTCGCATCAAAACCGTTACCGAAACAAAAAATGCCAGGGCACCCCAAAAGCCGGTCCCAATAAACTCCTTAAACAACTGTGGCTGAATAAACTTATCTGGCAAAAAGTACTGCATCATCATCACCGTTGTCATAAACAGATAAACCAAAAAGACGATGCGGGCAATCACGTTTTCCAATTGACCGCCAATCTCACTGGTAAACGGTGCAAACATGATTAGGTAGTATAGCAGCGTTACGGCAATTACGCCTCGTGCCGGCAGATGCAGCCGCACGATGATCTCTCTGGTGACGGTTCCCCACAGCATGATCAGCATGATCGGCTGCAGCATAGTCTGTAAGAACACGTCGACAACCTGCAGCCAGCGCGGTACATGCGTGACAATCGTGATCATCAGCCCCTCTAAGGCAACCAGCGCCAAAATGAATACCAGCAACCGGATCCCGCGCCCCATAATCAAGACGTTCCACCAAGCAACGGCAATCAAGAAAATCAAAGCGCCGACCAGCTGGGCTTGATACCAGATGTGAAGATAGTCTCTCCCTGACATCAAAAAGCCTCCTTAAATAATGAAAAAAACAAAAATAATTACAGTTTTCATGATACCAGAGGGCAGACAATTGATTAAGTCCGGAATCGAAAAAGTCAATTTATTATAATCAAAAAAGCCCGCCATTTAGACGAGCTTTGGTTAATTGCTATTTTTCAGTTGCGACTGGCTGCGCGTTTTTCTTGGCCGCCGGACGACTACGCCGACGCGGCCGTGGCTTGTCGCTTTCATTATTGGCAGCACCGTTTTTGGCCTTGTGCTTGGGACGCGAATTAGTCCGTCGTGCGTTATGGTGAACGTCACGCTGCAGATCGCTGCCCTGCCCTTCCTCATCGGCATTCAAAATAGTAACCATCGGAATAATAACTGGCCGCCGCCCCGTCCATTCAAACAAAAGCTTTTGCAGTCGGCTGACGATGGTGCGGTTGATTGCCCGCCGATCAACGTGCTGATGGTTCTTAAACGTATTCAGAATTGCCCAGAAGACTTCATGGTTAGCCGCCTTGATCAGCTCCTGTGATTCATGCATGTAGACGAAGCCTCGCGAAACGATGTCAGGCCCAGCCACGATCTGGTAGTCTTTTAAGTCAACGACGGCAATCGCAGTAACTACCCCTTCTTCAGAAAGCATCCGTCGTTCGCGGATCTCTGGGTTACCAACCGTGTCGCCAGCATCGCGACCATCAATATAGACATCACTGGCCGTTTCGATATGGTCGGCAACGCGGCAGGTATCCTTGGTCAGGGCTAAAACATCGCCATTAGCCAAAACGAAGCTGTGATCCATTGGTACGCCAGTTAGTTCAGCCAGCTTGGTATGAATCTTCTGCATCCGATATTCGCCATGGACCGGTGCAAAGAACTTTGGCTTCATCAAGCGCAGCATCAGTTCTTCATCAACCTGACCACCATGACCGGATGTATGAATATTGTTGACATAGCCATGAATTACCTCGGCACCGTCTTCTTCCAGCTTATTGATCAGAGCATTGACGCTGGTAGTGTTGCCTGGAATCGGATTGGAAGAAAAGACAACCGTATCACCAGGCTGAATGGCAATCTGCCGGTGCGTGCCATTGGCAATGCGACTGAGCGCGGCCATTGGCTCACCCTGCGAACCGGTACACATGATCATGACCTTTTCTGGCGGGTAGCTGTTGATGTCATTTTGATCAATCAGGGCATCTTCTGGAATGTGCAGATAGCCCAGCTCTTGTCCAGCTGTAATTGCATTCTCCATGCTGCGGCCAAACACGGCAATCTTGCGGCCCTGCTTCAAGGCAGCATCACTGGCCTCGCGAAGCCGGTAGACGTTGGAGGCAAATGAGGCAAAGATGATGCGGCCCTTAATTCGCTCAAAGATCCGGCGAATATGAATATCAACCCAGCGTTCAGATTTGGTAAATTCTGGTCGTTCCGCATTGGTTGAATCCGAAGTCAAAAGTAAAACGCCTTCTTCACCAAGCTTGGCCATTTGTTGGAAGTTTGGTCCCGGCAGATGACCAACCGGCGTTAAGTCAAATTTAAAGTCACCGGTTTGAACGATCGTGCCTTGTGGAGTATGAACGGCAACTCCCAAGGTATCCGGAATCGAGTGCGTCGTCCGGAAGAAGGAGACCCACAGCTTTTTAAAGTGCACCGTATCGAACTCATTGATTTCATGCAGCTCGGCATTCTTTAACAGATGTTTTTCCTCCAGCTTGCCACGAATCAAAGACATGGCAAACGGACCGGCATAGATTGGTGCATTGACCTTCTGCAAAAAGAATGGAAGTCCGCCAATGTGGTCTTCGTGACCGTGCGTAATAAAGATCCCTTTAATCTTATCTTTGTTTTCAACCAGGTAGTCGTAGTTTTGAATAACGTAGTCGACCCCCAGCAACTCGTCTTCTGGGAACAAGACCCCACAGTCAATGATGATGATCTCATCTTGGAATTGAACACAGTACATGTTCTTGCCGATCTCGCCCAAGCCACCCATCGCATAAAAAGCGACTTCATTATTTTTGATTTTTAATTTGCGCATAATACCTTTCTTTCCTTTGTGTTATTAAATTTCGTCAATTTTCGCAATCCAGAAATCAATGCAAGTAAAAATAGCGCCGTCAAACAGCTGACGTCACGTCTGAATTTGAAAATGAGCAACTCGTATTATTTATCCGTTCAAATAAAACTTAGTTTATTCTAACACATCCTAGAAGGCATTAGTAGTAAGTCGTTTTTGGAAAAATAAAAAGCACGGCTGAGTACCGTGCCATGATTGATTTAATCTTCTTGGGGCAGCTTGGCATGCTCTGACTGCATCCATTCTGCCCAGGTCTTAACTGGTTCACCATCGGCATCAAACCGCGCCGACAGCTCATTTAAGATCTTAACGTAGCAAGACTTAACCATCGAAATACTCATTGCAGCCAGTTTGGCAACGGTCAGATAGTTGTTTTCTTCCAGAATCTGATTGATCATCGCCACTGCCTCATCGTCACCAGCCAGCGCGTCAATAATTTCCAGATTGTCCTGCTTGTACTGGCGGACGTAGTACTTGGCAAATGTTTCTAAAGCATTGTCCTGTGCTGCATCGGTCAGCTCATTAAAGCCAAAAGTATCTTCGCTCATGGAAGTCGTCCCCTTTAAAAATAATTTGTACATTACTAGCTTAACACTTTTTACGACTTCTGCAGTTGCCAACCTATTGACGGTTTCGCAGCGTTAATTTAACGTGTCCGGGTCCTTGAACGATTGCAACGACTTCCTTATCTGGCGCATCATCCAGTTTTCCCAAATTGATCAGCGTCGCGCCGGTCTTTTCATCATTTTCAAAATCCAACAGCCGGTCGCCAATAAAATGCTTGAACGACTTGGCCATTACCTGATGCTCTTTTTGTTTTTTGACGGCAACCGGCAGCGTAAAGCCCTCATCTAAAAAATACTTGATACCGGTCACCTGCACCAGCGTCATCAACGTATACTTATGGCTTTTATTTTGCTGATCCTGCTCTGAAGCAATATAGCCTTTGCGCTCCCAATATCTGATCTGGCTTGGTGAAACGTTGGCTGCTTGCGAAAGCTCGCTCATGCTGATGCGCAGTTTTTCATGAACGAACATCTTGCGGAACTCTTCCGTAATGGGACTCATTTTCTGATTCCTTTCCTATTTTCTATCAATTGTAACCATTTTACATTGTAACCTAAAAACACTAATCAATATAATATTTTTAAATATCTTTATCAAGAAATTTGACAAAGATATTTAATTATCATATACTTATAATCGCTTTTAAAAAATCAGTAACTTCAAAGGAGGGCTTTACATGTCTGCAAATACAGCAGTCGACATTAATGGCAAGCCATACCATCGTAATCTGTTGGTAATGGTAATGCTGATCGGAAGCTTTTGTACGGTTTTAAACCAGACGATTCTGGCCACGGCTTTTCCAACTTTAATGAAGGCCTTTGACATCAGTACGGCAACCGTTCAATGGCTGACAACCGGTTTTATGATGGTTAATGGGATTATGATTCCCGTTTCGGCATATCTCAGCAATAAATTCAATTCAAAATGGCTCTATATCTCAGCGATGACGATCTTTGAGCTGGGTACCATTACTGCTTTTGCAGCGCCTAATTTCGGCACTCTGCTATGCGGCCGTCTGATTCAGGCAACTGGGGTCGGAATCACGATGCCGCTGATGCAAAACATCATGCTGATGATCTTCCCGCCTGAAAAACGTGGCGCTGCCATGGGAATCAACGGTCTGGTAATCGCGTTGGCACCAGCTCTGGGTCCTTCGCTTTCCGGCTGGGTAGTTGACAACTACTCATGGCGGGTACTCTTTGGCATGATCATTCCAATCGTTGCCATCGTGATCTTTGCCAGCTTCTTCTTGATGCAAAACGTTATCAAGACTACCGATCCTACGTTGGACTGGCTTTCGCTGCTTATTTCCACGGTTGGTTTCGGCAGTGTCTTGTATGGTTTCTCATCAGTCGGCGACAAAGGCTGGACTGATGCCATCGTCTGGGGCACCATTTTGATCGGCGTCATTCTGATTGCCATTTTGGTATGGCGCCAGAATCGTTTGGAGCATCCGTTCTTGAACTTCAAGGTCTTTAAAACACCGGAATTTGCCCTGGCCACGCTGCTCAGCTCCGTTGTAATGATTGCCATGGTCGGCGTTGAATTGGTCCTGCCGCTTTATCTGCAGATCGTTCATGGCATGTCGGCTTTCCATTCTGGATTGACGCTGCTGTTTGGGGCCATCATGATGGGGATAATGAGCCCAATTACGGGAAATCTTTTCGACCGCTATGGTGCCCGTCGCTTGGCAATGACGGGGATGTTTATCTTGACGATCGGCACGCTGCCCTTTGCATTCTTGACCCGCGAAACGCCAATCCTCGACGTTGTTTTCCTGTATGCCGTGCGCATGTTTGGGATCTCAATGGTCATGATGCCAGTCACTACTTCCGGTATGAACGCTTTGCCATTCAGCATGATCTCACACGGAACTGCCGTCAACAACACGATTCGTCAGGTGGCATCTTCAATGGGTTCAGCAATCCTGATCTCAGTCTTGACCAACGTGACGAATTCGCAGAAACCGGCACATTCGCTACTTAAATCCTCACCACTGCAGTACAAGTCGCAGATGATCGATGTTACGCTCAACGGCTACCATGCTGTCTTTTGGATTGCCATCGCTTTTGCCGTAATTGGTCTTTTGGCAACTTCACGACTGGGGAATGGTAACAAGATCCACGCCAAGTACGACTCAAATGCCAAGAAAGGAGGCAATGCATAATGATTACCGTTATCATGTTTATTGGCGCTATTGCCTTCTTTGTCTCAATCATGTTTGCTCCAAACATGCGTACTCGCTGGATCCTGGGACTAATTACCGGCCTGATTTTTGTCGGCTCAACCGTAATTATCACGGCCAACTTTCACGACCATTGGGGTATGAAACGAATCACCACGACCAAGACCCAAAAAATCTACTCTGCCAGTTCGCAGATGCAGCTGATTCTCTATCAGCCAGTTGGCACTTCCGGTAAAGACAACGTATACATCTACCAGACCAAGCCACGGCAAAAAACGCCACAGCATACGCAGGCCAATGAGTTTACGACCAACCGCCTAGTTTGGACCGATTCAGATCAGGCGACCTTAACCGTCAAAGAGACCCGCTGGCGCTTTAAAAACGACTTTTATAAAGTACTGTTTGCCGGTTCCAAAATGGATGGGAAGCTAGTTTCGCGAACCAATACGTTTAGATATCCAAAAACGTTTGTTAAGATTTCAGTCAAACAGGCCCAGGCGCTAAAAAAGCAGGCGCAGACACTAAAATCCCCCGCAACTCAGGCTCAGTTAAAAGCACAAGCGGCCGCCTACGTTACGGCTAAAGTTCAGGCAGCCAAACAGCAAAATCCAGATCTGACGGAAGCTCAGCTGCAAAAGCTCACCCAACAGGCACAACAGGAATATCAAGCACAGATGATCAAAAAAATGATGGCTGCCAAATAAAGTCATCGCCTAATCAATAAAAAAACGACAGCGTCACATCATATTCGATGTAATGGTGTCGTTTTTTCTGTATTCAAAACTGCCGACTAATCAACGATATGGCGCTCAAACGGCTGGTCGCTGATGCCTTGTGCCAGAATCTTCTTGCACCATTCCTTGGCCGAAAACAGTGAGTGATCGCGATAGTTCCCACAGCTTTTTTCCGTAGTTCCTTGGACGTCTTCCCACTTGGTCTGGTAGGCGATTTCTTCCAATGAGGACTTCAAGGCTTTAGCAACTTCAGTCGTGCTGTGCTCGCCCCAGGTAATTAAATGAAAGCCAGTCCGGCAGCCAAATGGCGAACAGTCGATCACGCCCGTCAAGCGGTCCCGCAGCAAGCCGGCCAACAGGTGTTCAATCGTGTGCAGACCAGCCGTCGGAATGGCATTTTCGTTTGGCTGAACCAAACGCAGATCGTAATTGCTGATCTTGTCGCCTTTAGGTCCTTCTTCAACCGTAATCAAGCGAACGTATGGCGCCTTTACCTTTGTATGATCCAGTGTGAAACTTTCAACTTTAGCCATGAAAAATTCCTCCTAAAACTTAATTAGCCTTATTATAGAACTTTTAATCAGCTCTGTATGAATAAAATTATCAAACCATGGCCTGGGCAAACGTTGCCGGCAATTCAATCGTAAAGTCGCGATGCTGCAGCGTGAATGGATCGTCAAACGCGATATGCGAGGCGCAGAGCAGCTGATGATCAAACTGTGCGGTCTGACCGCCATACAGATGATCTCCCAGCAGCGGATGACCAAGGTAGCTGAAATGTACCCGAATCTGATGCGTCCGTCCCGTATGCAGTCGTACTCTGACCAATGTCCAGTCATCACCGCGCTCTTCAACCCAGTATTCAGTTCTGGCAAACTGACCATCGGCACTGACCTCGCGTCGCGCCTGTCCTGCTACGCGCGCGATTGGTTCTTCAATTATGCCATGATCGTGTTCCAAGACGCCTTCAACGATCGCTTGGTATTCCTTAACCATTCGATGCTGCTGAACCTGTTGACTGATCATGCTGACGGCTACTTGATGCTTGGCTGCCAATAGCAGACCACTGGTAAAGCGATCCAGGCGCGTAATCAGATGCGGCCGCTGATCTGGCGAGTCTTGATCCATCAAGTATCCGGTCACGCGGTTAAGCAGCGTGTCGTCGCCAGTCGTCGGTCCTGGAATCGATGCCAGACCGGCCGGCTTATTGACAACCAGCCAGTTGGCATCTTCATACACGGTTTCCAGGGTACCGTGGCTTGGCTGAACGTCTGGATTGGGAAACTCTGGCACGACTTTGATCGTCAGTGGCTGATTAGGTAAAATCTTAGTCGTTGGTCGCACCGTTCGATGATCAACCTGAAATTCACCAGCACCATTTTTAATATCGTTAAACATCCGATGTCCCATACCTAAAGTCTGTAGATATTTTTTAATCTTGATCGGTTCTTGACCACGATAGATCCAAGTATTTTCCATTTTTTCCTCCAAACGAGCATACAAAAAAAGTTGAGACCGAAATCCCAACTTTCAAAAACTATAGCGGTCCGTACGAGGCTCGAACTCGTGATCTCATCCGTGACAGGGATGCGTCCTAACCAAAACTAGACCAACGGACCAATTTCACAACAATTGATAGTATACGAAAAGATTTGCTCAGCGTCAATAGCAGCAACCAAAATTAAGCCATTCTAAATTGAAAAATTTTTTGCCACGTCAGATGCAATCTACTATTATTGATATTGAATTGCAAATTGGCAGACCATTTTGTTTGTCAGGCTGACATAATAAAAAAGTGAGGATTCTGAAATATGAACTCATCCCTAGCTACACGCATTAAAAATTGGTGGCAGCATTATGCCAAACTGCTGAAACTGCTGTTCATTGCTTCAGTGATTATTTTTGTAATCACGGCGCTGGGCAGCTTTTTAAAAGATGTTGACTGGCACCGTGTCGGTATTGGCCTTGCCAGTCAGTCGCCCATTCACGTTTTAATGATGCTGATCGGCGGCTGCGTCTCCATCGTGCCTATGCTTGGCTATGACTTTGCCATTACTCATTTTTTGTCTGGCCGTTTTTCTAAGCACTACATTATCAGAAGCGGCTGGATCACCAATACCCTGACCAATGTCGCCGGTTTTGGCGGACTATTGGGCGCAACCTTAAGAGCCTATTTTTATGGCAAGCATTCCAGTAAAAAGCAGGTCCTGTTTGCCATCTCAAAAATTGCCATCTTTTTACTGTCTGGCCTTTCGATTCTTTGCTGGCTGGCGCTGGCAGTACTGCTTTTAGTGCCGAACGGTCATCATTTCGATCGCTACATCGTCTGGCTGGTCGGCGGTGGCCTTTATTTCCCCATCGTCTTTATTTTCACGCGTCTAAAAAATTCCAGCTTTTTTAAGGATCTAACGCCCAAGCTTGAGTTGTTCATCGTGGCCAGCTCAACTGGCGAGTGGCTGCTGGTGGCACTCTTTTTCTTGATGATTGGCTGGCTGTTGGACGTTAAGATCAATTTGTTGTTGGTCCTGCCGATGTATGTCGTCGCCCAGCTCTTAGGCGTCATCTCCATGCTGCCTGGGGCAATCGGCTCCTTTGACATCATCATGCTGATGGAGTTGAGTATGCTGGGCGTTGATCGCTCAACGGCTCTGGTCTGGCTGGTTTTCTTTCGCGTCTTTTACTATTTGGTCCCATTGGCTTTTGGGGCGTTATTGTTTGTATACCATTTCTGCCAGAAGATTAATCGCTTTTTCAAGGGGCTGCCCAACTTAGTCTGGCATCAAAGCGCGCATGTCTTGATCACGGTCTTTATGTACTTTTCCGGTATTCTCATGCTGATCGATGCCTCCTTGCCCGATCTGACTGAAAACAGCCGCTTTCTGCAGCGTTTCTATCCTTTCACTTTCTTCTTTTTACATCAGTTAAGCACCGTTTTATTTGCCATTGCGATGCTGGCATGTGCGCGCGGCGTGCAGGCCAAGCTCAAAAAAGCATATTGGCCGTCTTTGATTCTGCTGCTGATCGGTATGGTCAACACGCTATGGAACCTGGGAACCTGGGGACTGACCATCTACCTGCTGATCCTGCTCCTGCTCGTTTTGACCATGCGGCATGCCCTTTATCGAGAAAAAATGGCTTATTCGCTAGGAAAGGCATTTAGTGATGGGATCGTCTTTGTCGGTATTTTTATACTTTATATTATTATTGGGATTGTAAATGAACCAAACTACTATCACCATCATAAGATTCCTCAGTTCATGTTCTTCCCTGGTGAAAGTCTCTGGTTCTCCGGTTTCATCGGCTTGATCTTAGGAATTTTGGTCATGCTGGCCATTCTGCGCTACTTCACCAGCGGCTACGATCCGTTTAACGGCTATCATTCATTTGATGCCCAACGCTGCCGACAGCTGATTGAGCGCTTTGGCGGCAATGAGACCAGTCACCTGGCTTTTTTGCGCGATAAGAATCTCTACTATTATCAAGTCGAAAACGAAGACCGGCTCTTTTTCATGTACCGACGCAAATATGACAAACTGATCATCATGGGCGAACCAGTCGGCGACCAAAGCGTACTGCACGATGCCCTGAGACAGTTCATCGTTGAAGCCGACCGCTATGGCTATCAGCTGGTATTTTATGAGGTCGGACAGTCGACAACCATGCTGCTGCACGAATTTGGCTTTGACTTTC
>OODN01001136.1_pt1 | contig 10489 bp, 7 predicted proteins | sample 1671651 | NCBI WGS metagenome assembly OODN01 (sample SAMN06348178, study PRJEB24527) | human gut metagenome | biome: human gut; feature: ankylosing spondylitis patient; material: feces | host: Homo sapiens | place: China | collected 2015-10 | reverse complement strand
TCGCGATCGCCGGTGCTGAGCCAGAAGACCGATGCCGTCAGGGCAAAACTGATCCCTCCGGCCGCCAGACTGACAACCGACCCCTCGGCAATATCATAAGTGACCGATTCGATGGTCCCGAACCGGGTGATATTACGGGCCTGGGTATAAGTCAGATGTCCCCGACGAATCAGCCGGGACGCTTCTGCGGGATCGGTTACACCGGGTACTTTACCTTCGCGGATCTTATTCTTCATGGTTTCCACAGCGCCGGCATACTGATCACGGGGGACTTCCAGTTGCATGGGACCATGATTTCCCATGTAACGATACTGTCCGTTCTGTCCGTCGAATGCCGCACCGACGCTACGGGCTGCAGTTGAACAATATTTCGTCTGGATTTCTGTTCCGCTGACCAGTCTGTCTGCTCCATTTCTGGCATTATTATCACCGAGGATCCGTGCGTTTTTCAGACGGACTCTGTCGACAATATGGTTTCCCCGTTCAGCGGCAAACCCATGTCCCTGCCCTCCGGAAGCAAACATTTTCTCATTTGTACTCCAGGTTTCCGGCAGTTTCATGAGAATCAGACCATTCGCCGTTGCATCGGAAATAAAACCGGTGTGAGAACGTTCATAAATGTCCTGACACAGTGTTTCTGTTTCGCGACAAAGAGAGGAGCAGTACCATTCCGGATCCGGCTTATGATTTTCCGGGGCATGATGTACTTCTGTCAGCCCGCAGGAGGCACAGATACGAAGCTCATCCACGTGGTGGAATGATACAAAACGGCGGCCTTCTGAAAAGGGGTACCAGTCACCGCCGTCCAGGCAACGATCGAGAAAATCGTCATTCGCTTCCGGTGATAAATTCAGGCGGTTCCGGAAGAGGGTTTTCAGTTCATCAGGGGTAAATGACAGGCTCTCTCTCAGCTTTTCGTTGAAACCCGCCATGTTTCTTTCATACCAGGCATTGTCCAGTAGCCAGTTTCCGTCTGCCAGTTCAAATTCCCTCAGCTCTCCCCGGGAAATCCGTTGAGAAATGAGCGTCAGCCAGATGCGCTCCGTCAGTGAGTCAGGAAGGCTGTAATCGTTTTGCAAACTGGTCAGCCACGATTTACTGTTGAGCACCGGTTGTTCTTCCAGTGTCTGGCGGATGGCACAGGTCAGTTTTTTCAGCGCCTGGATCTGGCTGGCCGCCCATAGCAGCGTCACTAATGCAGCCAGCCAGTACAACAACCCGCCCCACCACATCAGTGACGGTGAAATATCGTACTGTAACGCGATCAATGGTGCGCATGCAGAACACGCCATAAGGCAAAAGGCAGTATAAAAACAGCAGTAATACCCGTTAATTTCCTTGCTGATATCTTCTGGTGTGATCCCGTTCTGCTGAATGTTTTTGATCTGCAGGGGAACAGCCAGCAGACCACCGGCGAGAGCGGTGGTCAGAATAAATTTCACAGAGTCAAAGGTGTGAGCCTCCAGCGCGATATGTTTACCATCAAGTCCCCACATGAAGCTGATGATCATTCCGGCAATCGTCAGAAATACGCCTGCCAGCCAGCGAATATGGAACAACCGGGTTATGCGTTCGGTGATATAGCCAGCCAGTAAGGCCGGGCCGAACAGACACAGCAATATGAGCCCTGCCAGCGCAGACGCCGTGCTGATTAATGCTCTGAACAAAAGGCGAAGAATGGCAAATCCTGCGATCAGCAGGATCAGCGCGCCGACTATCTGTAACATAGTCACTCCGTGATGAATATCATGTTATTGTTAATGCCAGCGAATGTGGCGTTGAATATCCGTTGCGCCGGTCCGGGTCCCGATCATGATGACCGGGACCACAGAGAGGCGATGGTTCTGTCAGAAGGTCACATTCAGCGTGGCCTGACCGTTATAACCTTCAGCGCTGCTGCCGCTGACACTGTGGGCATAACCGGCCTGAACGCCCAGGGTGATATTTTCCCGGACACGGGCTTCCAGTCCGGCCTGCAGGTCCAGTGACGTGCCATTCCGGGACGGTGAGAACGTCATGTTACTGCCGGCGGCGGCTGTCCCCATGCTCATGTCACCCCGGGAACTGAAGGTGCGGATAACAGAAGGCTGTACCCACCAGTTCACCGGCAGTTCACGCACACTGTGTTTTGCACTGTCACGCAGGGGGGCACGGGATGAGGTGCCTTCACCAAAGGTCATATCGTTGTGGCTGCCCAGACGGAAACCGGCACGCACATGTTGTGCACTGCCATGCCCGAACTTCACATAACCGGCGTTATCCTGGCCGTCATCCAGGGAAAGTCCCTGCCAGGTATACTGCAGTTGTGGCTCCAGCATCAGGTTGTCAGTGATACTGAAGGGCAGACCGGTTTCCAGTGAGCCCAGCCAGCCCCGGCCCCGTGCGCGGAAGTCGTTATTGCCCGATGACGCTTTCATACTGTGGCGGGTTCCCTGTGCCACTATGTCAGCCCACAGGCCGGAGGAGGTGTGTGTCAGGTTCATATATCCGCCCAGGCTGCCGGCATCATCCCGGACCGTGCCGGCACGGGAGCCGTCATCATCCTTAACATCAACGGAAGAATGGCCTGCAGCACCATACACTCCTGTCGTCAGTGACATACCGGCAACCTCTGTTCTGAGCAGGTCACCCTCCAGACGGACGAAGCCATAGCTGCCGCTGCTTTCCGGCGTGGCCCCACGGGCAATACCGCCGTTGTTATCGTGACCGAGATGGCCGCCCTGAATGCTGAGACGGACGCTGTTATTTTCACCGTTTACACCGGTCTGATGGCTGCGGGAGCCTGCCAGAATCCGGTCATAGTCCATTGCCTGTGTCAGCATGGAGGCATACAGGGGGACTTCAGCACGATAAGCATTTTCACTGCGCAGGTACCAGTCTTCATCGCTGTCACGGTTCAGGGTGTAGTTAAAGGCGCCGGCCTGAAGCGGGCGACTCAGGGCAAACGCACCTTCTTCTGTGGTGGCACCATTCTGTGCATCCACAACCCGGATACCCTGTCCGGTGGTTGCCACCCCGAGGTTACTGTTTCCGACATTTGTGAACGCAAGCCAGGTTTTGCCGGTTGCCTGACCACCATTAATCACCAGCTGGTCAGAGGCATTGCTGCCATCAAGGCGAACACGCATATTGATGGTGCCACCCTGACCGGTGAGGTTACTGGTGGTCAGTTTATGGAACGTTACCGGGGAGTCGCCTTTTGCAACAGCACGGCTCAGTGCGGCATCCGGTGTCGTCTGATTATCAAAGCGAATCTCTCCTGCGTTAACAATATCGCCGGTACTGACCACATCACCATTCAGTACCATACTGGCGCCTTTACTGAGCTGTGTTCTGCCACTCAGACTTCCCCCGGCGGCCAGCGTCAGTGTTCCACGATGTCCGACAGTGGTGTTGCTGGCCAGTCCTCCGGCATTAACCGTAAAGCTGCCGCCATTTTCCAGCAGCAGGCCGCTGGCCTGACCGGATATGCCATCAATACTGAACTTACCGCTGGCATTGGTCCCCTCAACAGTGGCACCACTGTCTGCAATCAGGGCACCACCGGATGTCATGGTGACATCTGTTGCCTTACCACCGGCAGACACTGCCAGGGTACCGCCGTCATCCACCAGTGTTTTCCAGGCTGAATGGCCCTCCAGTACATCCAGGCGACCACCGGACTCCAGAACAACACCGTCAGCCTTACCGTTTTCCACCGTGAAATTCCCCAGACGGTTGCTGCCAAGAACAGTTGCTGCAGTACTGGTGACCAGTGCGCCGCCCTGCTTCAGGGTGACATTCGTGGCTGTACCACCGGCGTTCACCTGCAGTTTGCCTTTCTGGTTAACGGTGGTGAAATCCGCCAGACCACCTTCCTTGACAATCTGCCAGCCGTCACTGTTTACAACCGTGTCAGAGGCTGTGCCTCCGTTGTGCACATACTGGTAACCGCCATTCAGTGTGGTATCCAGCGCATGCCCGTGTACCGTCTGGTCGCCGCCGGCATAAACCACAGTGGTATTTGCTGTTCCTTCAGCAGCCACAATCTGACGACCATTTTCATTGATAGTGGTACGTACGGCATTTCCGCGAACAAACTGCCCGGTATCACCATTTTCTGCATCCGGTCCCCCTTCCGCGCCGGTATTCACAACCGTGTCGGTTGCCATTGCGCCGGATTTGACGGCCTGCCAGCCCTTCTCATTAATGACGGTACCCGTTGCAATCCCGCCTTCATGTACCCACTGCTCACCGCCGTTCAGAGTGGTATTCACTGCCTGCCCCTGAAGGCTCTGTCCGCCTCCGGCCCTGATAACCGTGTCTGAAACGCTTCCTCCGGCATTCACTCTCTGAAGACCACCACCGGTGACAGTAGTGTTGTTGGCGATACCGCCATTTTGTATCCATTGTCCGCCGGTATTGGCCTCGTTATCCGGCCCATACTCCAGCCCGGTACTGATGGTCATTCCGTTGGCCGTACCGAGGACAATCTGGTTGTCATGATTTGTCAGTGTTCCGTCGTTCACGGTTTCTCCCGCCTGTACAACCGTGTCAGCAGCCAGTGCCGGGACTGATGTGACAGCAGCAAGAGACAGTGCAACCGCCACACCGGCGCGTTTTCCCCGTGAGCGGGCCAGTTCGGAGGCCACCACCAGGGTGCCCGTAATGTGATTCCATACCAGCCTGTAGCTGGTGTTCAGATGTCGTTTCATCAGCTTTTCCTTACAGAGGGTGAATAAAAAAGCCGGTACCCACAAATGTGGATACCGGCAGGTACAAAACAGCATGGTCAGATAAAGTGGTTTTTCCCGGGCATAAATGCTTCCCCTCTCTCATCCGCCAGAGAAGTATCAGTCCGTTGTGTGCAATTCCGTTCTGCATGATGAAGAGATTCAGCTGCCTTTTCGCAGACCATTAACCACTATAAACGATCGATAGTAACGATCGATACCTGTTTTATCGATCGTTTTATTCTATTGATTGCAAGGCGGTCACGCAAGAGAAACAGGAGGAGCATGAGGTGTTTGTGTCATGTTTTCAGTTGGTTAACGTAATGTTATCAGGCATTTCCCTGGCAGACTGTTCAGAAGAAAATCCAGTTCCATACAGCGCGGGCAACAGAGACCACCGTGTCACGGACGGCGCGCAGAACCGTACGGGCAACAGAGGCAATGCAGACGCTCTCCGCCGTGTCAAATATCCGGTCCACCGCACCGGTAAACTGTTCACGGGCCTGAGACCGGACAGATTCCGTGCGCAGCTCGTCCTGCAGGCGGGTCATCAGGGGACTGGCGGCATGGTCGGGAAGCGCTGTCATGAGCGCACTGACCAGCGTATCCAGTTCCCAGCCGGTGCGGGCCGATACGGCCACAACCGGATGTACGGGCCGGAACAGCCGGAATACCGCATCTGTTTTCTCACGAATGTTCTGTTCCTGTGCGGGAGAAGGCTGAATACCTGCCATATCCCATTCATGGCAGGGCTCCGTTTTGTCGGCCTGCGTCACCACAAACAGCACCTGCTGATGTCCCCGGTGCAGGATGTGTCGCCAGAAATAGTCATCCACAGACAGGGCCCGGTCATCGGCTTTAATCAGCCACAGTACCAGGTCAAGTTCAGGCAGAATGTCACGGTACAGGGCTTCATACTCTGCATCCCTGTCCCGGCTCTCGCCCACCCCGGGCAGGTCAGTGATAACCATGCTGTGACCATGGCCACTCAGACGGAAGCGCTGCACTTCCCGGGTGCCGGCGTGAACATCACTGACCGGTGTGACCTCCCCCTGAAACAGGGCATTACAGAGTGAAGATTTACCGGCCCCGCTTTTACCCATAATGCCAATCACGGGTTCGTGACTGGTGAGTTTGCGCAGATGTTCCAGGATGTGACGGGAAAGTGAGTAAGGCAGGGAGGAGAGCGGTTTTTCAATTGCCTCAATGGCATCAGACGGATTCATACATGTATTCCCGGTGAAAAAAGACAAAACCCCCGCACACCGGAAAGGTGGTGGGGGACTCACGGAGATAATATATGTCTGAAATTATCTGGAATGTCGGTACCTTTTATACTCTTCAACAATCAGGTCATGCAGCATTTCGCCGGTACTGAGTCTTCTGACCCTCGATAATTCTTTGAGCTGCGCCCTGGTTTCTGCGTCAAGAAAAAACTGTACATTGACTTTATCTTCCTGCATTTTTTTGTACTTGCGCTGCGCCTTGGCCTTATTGAAACTGTTTCTGAAATTTTTTATATCGTCAGGTGAGGTGAGTGGACAGGTAACCCATATGTCAAATGAAAGGTGAATTGCGTGGTAAATATCAGCAGAACCAGGAAAACTGGCCAGTTTTTCCAGTGCAATATTTTTTCCCTTCAAATAATTCCATGTCCATATGCATTCATGTTCGTTCTCCGGGAGGAGGTAACTGAAAGGACTCTTTGATTTAAATGCCCGCATCCATCTGTCTTTGGTCTGGATTATCCACTCATCCCGCAAATTCTTATCAGAAAGAATATCGAGAACTCTGAGTATTTGTCTGAACTGTGTCGATGAGTCCGACGGGAAGGCATTCCCTTCTAAATACTCTTCTTTAAGATACAGTTTATTCTTTTGAAGCAAGTCTGCGCTTATTTTTGTCCTGTTATTCTGGATAAACTGCATCAACAGATACCAGGAAAATAAGCATGCACGTTCACTGCCCGCGATCCAGGATATTTTTTCCAGGGGCACCAGGGAGGCCAGTGCCTTCAGACGCATACCAGAAATGATTTGTTCAAGTTCAAAATCTGAAAGTGTGATGTTCAGATTTTCTCTGTTTTTTTTTATGTAAGCGATAAAACGTTCCGGGGGATCATAAACATTAAGGGGCAGTACGGAGATATTACGCTCTCCAAGATAATAAGAGTAATACGCATTTGTTCTTTCATTCATAACCTTATCCGACAAAATTTTCTGAACCATCCTCTTTCTCCGGTTGCTTAAAAATTAAACATAATAAGGTGATAATAACATGATAAAAAGAAGTTTATAATGGTATATTAAGGTGGTCAATAAAAAGGCAATCTGCGCGCTGTACAGTCATTCTGACAGGAAATGCAGGAGGAAGGGAAGGTAACCGGCTTCGTTATGCTGACAGGAATACCTGTTATCATGGAAGTGCACTCATGTGGCCGACGTAGCTTAAGAGGATGGAAGAGTGGAGACTGCAGACAGGGGGTATTGAAAGGTAAACATGTTTCGCCCGCCAGCTGCACCGGGGGCCAGCATCACTTTTTTTACGTTGTAACCCGGTATGCATTCCGGCTTTGATGATTACAGTCAGAGGGCAGCAGACTGACGTTATTTAACCGGACAGAAAAATTATGGACACTGAAATATCGTCTGTTAATACCTCGTTTGTCGGTGTGGTATTCCCTGTATTACCGGCGTCACCGATAAAGAGAGTTATAAACGCCAGAAAGGTACCTCCTTTATGCCGGGGAACACTTACGGAAAATGAAGTCTGAAAAGGAGCACAATGAAAAGAGGCGTGTCCCGTAAATATAGGGGCAAATCCAAGGTGATACCAGAGGGCATTAAACTGTCGCCACGGATAAGAATATACAACATTTCTGATAACAAAACATCATAACGTGTTTCAGATATGTTCCGGCATCAGTCTGACGGATATTATTTCCCGGTAAAACAAACCGGCTACTGTAACGGTTAACTGTATCTGCATAAATTATTTATGATGAAAGAACAGTATTACGGATTCAAATATCATCCTGTTTGCATTCAGGCGGACATTCCCGGATGCCGGAAAGAATATCCTGCAGGCTGAGTGAGTCTCTTCCACAGTGCCGGGATCGCTGTCGCCACGTACATATTGTCACCAGGATGGGTATGTACCGCAGCATGCCATTTCTGGTGAATAACCGCACCTGCACATTCAGTCTGCTGAGAACCTGGCGTGTATCGGGCTGTAAAGAACATCCCTGTCCGTGGCTCCTCTGGTGGTGTTGCCTGCTCAGCAATGACAGGATGCCCTTAAGACGCCCGTCATGGCTCAGTATGATGACGACGAACACGCTCTGCAGGTGAGCATGCGGGGCCGGGAGCATCATCATTTCCGTATTTTGTCACACCTTCCGGAAGCAACCGGCATCAGTTGCGGCTATCGTCAACCGTTGTGCGGTATGCCAGGAGCACGTACTGATCCATCAGATCCGTCAGTGCTGCGTTCTGCTTCTGACGGTCGATGATCCATTCCCCCAGCTCTTTTTCTGATTTCCGTTTCAGGTTCTCCGTCCAGTCGTCAAGGCTGTTTCCGGTCATTAAATCAAGCCAGCAAAGCCAGACCAGTTTGAGGCGCAACTCCGTGCCACCAAACTGACGGAAGAGGCTGATCAGTTTATTTGCCAGAGAACGCTGCCTCAGACGTTCACATTCAGACAGCAGAATCCCTTCCAGCATCGGATGATGAACCAGCAGATGTTCGCTGGTGCATAAGTTCACCACCAGATCATCATCCAGGGGCGGCGTGGCCCGTTTGTCAGAGCCATAAATCAGCCGGTGCAGACTCCGGGGTACGATGGCAATCTTCGGTTTTTCACCATTGAATGACACCCACCCGGGCGTCAGATTATGGAAGTAGTGGATATTCGGATGACACACGCCCCAGGATACGGCGTGCCGGGTGAAGCCGGTCAGCCATTTCTGGTAGCTTTCGTGGAGCCATTCGTAGCGGGTCTGATACTGTTGTTTCATTTTCATATTCCTCACGGGGATATAACAGGCAGCAGAATGCCGCCGGCAGGCCGGGGATTACGTCTGCTGCGGGTGAACGGATAACGGTCAGAAATTACGGGCGGGGCTGTGCAATACGCGCCTGTAGCCAGGCTTCCACTTCACTTTTCAGCCAGCGGGAGCTGCGGCCCAGCTTGATGGGAGCCGGAAAGGCCCCATCCCTGATGAGCCTGTAAAACCACTTATCTGTCAGGCCGTTCAGTTGAGTGATAAATGCCATGTCGACCATCTGGTCATCCATCAGTGAAACTGGGGTAGCCATGAGAATGTTCCTCCGGATGTTGTTAAACCAGCCGGTGTGGTCATGAAAACAGCGCGCCACCTTCACCGGCATAACAACCGGGGAGAAACGTAAAAAATAATCGGGAATGTGACCGCCAGGAGATAAACGGGGAGGTTGCGGTGGCTGAGCCGTACCGGTATACCGGGTGGTTGTTGCGAAAAGATGCTTCCGCACGCACGCGCGATAAAGAGGGGATAGTTTTCGTGAGGACAGGGAGAGAAGCAGGCGTTCTGATAATTGCAGAGTTGTTTTCGGAGGTGGTTACAGTGAGTCAGCCCGTTCCTGGCGAGGAGGAGACTGATATCACCGATGGGATAAGGCTGTCTGATTGGTATTATAAATATAAGAAGTCATCAGAGAGTAACGTAAAGGATTTGCCAGAATAACCTAAGAGAGTAAATCTCTCCGGTAACAGAGCGCTGTGAAGCATTCTGTATCAGAGTGCAGATACATGAACGCTGATGCGTAAAATCAGCAGTGACACGCCAGCTCCCCCTATGCCCATTCCTGTATAAGACATGAACTGAGTGTATTAATGCTTCTGCCCTGAGACTGAGCCGGTGAGTGAGGGGCTGAGAAATCCCTCTTGACACAGCTCTAACCAGAAATACTTCCCCGGTTGTTGCGGTGCGTCCGGATCCCCGATAACGGAACACTAAGGCTGTATTGCGGGACACCGGGTAAGTAGCAGCCCGTAAGGCGTTCTGTCAACGCCAGAAAAAATGATTTCCCACACGCGTTATAGACTCACTCCTGTGGACCTGGAAGCCCGTAACTCTGCGGTTGCCCACTGACTGACGGAACTGACCGCAAATTTTACGAGTGCGTGCTGGGCTTCAGTCTGGTCACCTGAGCGTTCGGTAACGGAGGCGCGGGCGGTAATAGGCTGATTTTCAGGTATTACCGGCTTACAGCGTGTGGTTGATATTGAGGGGCTGTGAGTTTCGCGTATTTGTCAGAAACCCAGACGAGTTTTCCTGTATGGGACGAAATAAGGCAGCGGCAATACCTGGAAAAATTTAATATGGTATGAAGGAGAACCTGTCGGTTACGCTTAATATACCCGGTACACTGTCAGCTCAGGGGATACATGAACCGTTATCTCACCAGCTACACAGTATATACACACTGACGCTGACAGTAGTCAGCAGGACCACAATAATCAGTGCCAGCAGTATGGTAACGATACGGTCTGTATTCCGGTAATAGCCGAAGGGGTCGACAGAACCACAATACGGGCAACACACTGTATTATGAGTAATCGCGTTTCCACAGTCCCTGCACTTCTTTTTGCGTATCACCATCACTCCCTCCTCACAGCCTTACCCGTAACCGGTTTTTTACATTAAAAAAACAACGCTGAAAATTCAACCGTCAGTCCGGAGACGACCGTTCGGGTTATCACAGAGTGCCTGAGACAGTGTCCTGCCGGAGGTCAC
>OODN01001127.1_pt1 | contig 10561 bp, 9 predicted proteins | sample 1671651 | NCBI WGS metagenome assembly OODN01 (sample SAMN06348178, study PRJEB24527) | human gut metagenome | biome: human gut; feature: ankylosing spondylitis patient; material: feces | host: Homo sapiens | place: China | collected 2015-10 | reverse complement strand
ACGGTCTCGCTGGTCTCTGCGAAGTATTCTCTTCTCTCAGAGTGGCCAAGTACAACGTATTTCACGCCAGCGTCTGTCAGCATAGCCGGGGAGATTTCGCCTGTGAAAGCACCTTTCTCCTCAAAATACATATTTTCAGCACCAATCTGGATGTTGGAGCCTTTTGCAGCCTCTACAACCGGGATGATATCGATGGCCGGTACGCAGAAAACCACGTCAACGTCGTCATTTGCCACCAGTGGTTTTAATGTATTAACTAACTCTACTGCCTCGCTCGGAGTCATGTTCATTTTCCAGTTTCCGGCGATAATTTTCTTTCTTGCCATGATCGTTTGATCTCCTTAGTTTTACTTATTGAAACGGTTCAGAGCCACCTCTCGATTCCGCTTGCGCTCTGAATCGTTGTTTTATTTGTCGTTTGCTGCTGCAACGCCCGGCAGTTCTTTTCCTTCCAGGAATTCCAGGGAAGCGCCGCCGCCAGTGGAGATATGAGTCATCTTATCGCCATATCCAAGCTGATTTACAGCTGCTGCGGAATCTCCGCCGCCGATGATCGTAACTGCATCTGTTTCAGCCAGTGCTGCTGCAACTGCTTTGGTTCCTGCTGCGAAATTCGGCATCTCGAAGCATCCCATCGGTCCGTTCCATACAACGGTTTTAGCAGTTTTAACAGCGTCAGCGAACAGTTTTGCAGTTTCCGGTCCGATATCCAGACCTTCCCAGCCATCCGGAATCTGTCCGGCCGGAACAACCTGTGTATTTGCGTCGTTTGAGAATGCATCTGCAACAACGTTGTCTACCGGAAGAAGCAGTTTCACGCCTTTTGCTGCTGCTTTTTCTTTCATTTTGTTTGCATAATCCAGATAATCCATCTCAAGCAGAGAATCACCAACGGTGCCGCCTGCTGCTTTTGCGAAGGTATAAGCCATACCACCGCCGATGATCAGGACATCAACTTTATCGATCAGGTTGTCGATAACAGAAATCTTGCTGGATACTTTGGATCCACCAAGGATGGCAACAAACGGACGCTCCGGATTGTTGACAGCATTTCCAAGGAATGCGATCTCTTTCTCCATCAGATAACCAACAACTGCAGTGTCAACATATTTAGTAACACCAACATTGGAGCAATGAGCACGATGTGCGGTTCCGAATGCATCGTTTACGAATACGTCGCACAGGGAAGCCAGTTCTTTGCTGAACTCCTCACCGTTTTTGGTCTCTTCCGCACGATAACGGGCGTTCTCCAGAAGGATTACATCTCCGTCTTTCATAGCCTCAACAGCTGCTTTTGCGTTCGGTCCTACAACCTCAGGATCTGCTGCAAATTTAACTTCCTGTCCGAGAAGCTCGGAAAGGCGAACTGCAACCGGTGCAAGAGAAAGCTCTGGTTTTGGTTCTCCTTTCGGTTTTCCAAGATGAGAGCAGAGAATTACTTTTCCGCCGTCAGCGATCAGTTTTTTGATCGTCGGAAGAGCAGCTACCAGACGGTTCTCATCTGTGATTTTTCCATCGATCAGCGGAACGTTGAAGTCGCATCTTACAAGGACTCTTTTTCCTTTTACGTTGATATCATCTACGGTTTTTTTGTTTAACATGGGCGTTTCCCTCCATATATCCAACTGCATCTGCCGCGCCGTTTCTTTGTTTTTGCGGCATCGCGGTCCTTATTTAAAAATGCAGTTTATAATTTTTGCACACGGAAAAGGGCTGTTTTTGTGCCGTATTTTTCCGCCGCATTCGCAAAAAGGGTCCGGTCCTTAACAGACCGGACCCTTTGGGCTCTGAAATTTTGCCGTTCAGTTTGTTAAATTATGCTAACTCGCTGAAGTATTTGATGGTACGAACCATCTGGCTTGTGTAGGAGTTCTCGTTATCATACCAAGAAACAACCTGTACCTCTGTTGTTCCGTTGTCCAGCGGAAGAACCATGGTCTGAGTTGCATCGAACAGAGAACCATATCTCATACCAACGATGTCGCTGGATACGATTTCATCTGTGTTGTATCCGAAGGACTCGGTTGCAGATGCTTTCATTTTTGCGTTGATCTCGTCAACAGTTACAGTTCCTTCTACAACTGCTGTAAGGATTGTGGTAGAACCGGTTGGGGTTGGAACACGCTGTGCAGAACCGATCAGTTTGCCGTTCAGTTCCGGAATAACAAGGCCGATTGCTTTTGCAGCACCTGTGCTGTTTGGAACGATGTTAACTGCAGCTGCACGGGATCTTCTCAGATCGCCTTTTCTCTGCGGTCCGTCCAGAGTCATCTGATCTCCAGTGTAAGCATGGATAGTAACCATGATACCGGATTTAATCGGAGCCAGTTCGTTCAGAGCTTTTGCCATAGGTGCAAGGCAGTTTGTGGTGCAGGATGCAGCGGAGATGATGTTATCGTCTGCTGTCAGGGTCTCATGGTTTACATTGTAAACGATGGTCGGAAGGTCGTTACCAGCCGGAGCGGAGATAACTACTTTACGAGCACCTGCATTGATGTGTGCCTGAGCTTTTGCTTTGGAGGTGTAGAATCCGGAGCACTCCAGAACTACGTCTACGCCAAGCTCTCCCCATGGGCAGTTGTTAGCATCCGGGAAAGCATAGATTTTGATGTTTTTGCCATCTACTGTGATGGAATCTTCATCGGATGTTACGGTATCAGCCAGAGCATATTTTCCCTGAGAAGAGTCATATTTTAACAGATGAGCTAACATCTTCGGGGATGTTAAATCGTTGATTGCTACTACTTCATAACCTTCTGCTCCAAACATCTGTCTGAATGCAAGACGTCCGATACGGCCAAAACCATTGATTGCTACTTTTACTGCCATGATTTTCAATTCCTCCTAAAAAGTGAATTTTAATTTTGAGTCTCTGTACTTTGTTAAAGAAACATCAACCTTATCTGTATAATACCTAATTTCGTCGGAAAATTCAAGTTCTATTTTCAAGAAAATACGAAATTATTTCTAAAATTTGTGAAGAGGCCGGATGCCGATCCGTATTTCTGCAAAATTTCGAAAGATCCGTCTATTGCAGAAAAAGCCGGAATCCAGCCTTTCTGGGGCTTTTTTCCGGCTTTTCCTGCGCGTTTTCTATTGGATCGGCAGATATTCCGGCTTCTTCTCTTTAAACCGCACGTAGTACCGGAATCCGGCTTCCTGCGCGATGGCTGCCGCGTCCGCGAAATGAAACGCTATATGTTCCGGTTTGTGGGCATCGGCACCGAAGGTGATCTTTTCGCCGCCCAGTTCCCAGTATCTTCTGATAACATCCGGCGTCGGATTCGGCACGCCAAGGCCTGCCTTGTAGCCGCCGGTGTTGATTTCCAGCGCGATATCGTACTGAATCAGCTCTTTTAAAATGGTATCGATCTCGTCCGCAAATGCGCGGTAGCTGTAATCTTTTCCCTTTTCTCTGCAGTAGCGTACCACATAATCCAGATGACCAAGCGTCTGGAAATTGTGGAAGAACCGGATATTTTCTGCTGTAGCCCGAAAATACGCCCGGTACAGCTCTTCTGCTGTCCAGTCCGGGAAAGCATCCTCATAATAGGGGTCTTTTCCGTCAATGACATGCATGGATCCGATCACATAGTCGAACGGCCACGCATTTACATACTCTTCCATCCGTTCTTTTAAGTGGAGCTGCAGTCCCAGTTCCACGCCGAATCGGATATCGATTCTGTCGTAGTATTTTTCCTGCAGTTCCCGGATTTTTGCCGCATATGCCGGTGTATCGAGCTGGAACTCGCCGGTACTGTAATCCATATCGTAGTGATCCGTCAGGCAGATTGCCGGAAGTCCCAGCTCGACTGCCCGTTTTACCATCTCTTCTGTTGGTGCTTCGCTGTCACTTGAAAAGAAACTGTGCATATGACAGTCCGCTATTTTCATCTTTCGGCCTCCGTAATCGTTCCGCCTCCGCCGACACAGCCGTCCACGTAGAAGACAACAGCCTGTCCCGGTGTCGGAGCACGCACGCCGTCCGGGAAGGTACAGGTAATCTCATCTTCCCCGGTCCGTTTGATCACGCACGGGGAGCCTTTGTGCCCGTACCGGATTTTTGCGGTGCAGGAGAGCTCTTCTCCAAGTTCCAGCGGCGGAATTGCCATATAGTTTACTTTGTTTGCTTTTACTACTTTTGCGAAAACCTCTTCATTTTCGCCGACCACAACCTCGTTCGTCTCCGGACGGATTTCCAGTACGAACACGCGGTGTCCCATCGGAAGGCCGAGTCCGCGGCGCTGTCCTACGGTGTAATGGGTAATCCCCTCATGGGTACCGAGGATTTCACCCTTTGTATTCACGAAATTGCCTTTCGGTGCCACGATTCCTGTCTCGTTCTGGATAAAGGAAGCGTAATCCTGATCCGGCACGAAGCAGATTTCCTGGGAATCCTTCTTTTTTGCTACCGGAAGACCGATTTTTGCTGCAATCTCACGAATCTGATCTTTTGTGTAGTCTCCGACCGGCATCAGCGTATGCGAAAGCTGCTCCTGGGTCAGATTATACAGTGCATACGTCTGGTCTTTTGCCGCTGTTACCGAATTTGCAATCGCATACCGTCCATTGGCAAGCTGTTCGATTCTTGCATAATGTCCGGTCGCAATGTAGTCCGCTCCAATGGAAAGACTGCGCTGAAGCAACGCTTCCCATTTCACATAGCGGTTGCAGGCGATACACGGGTTCGGTGTTCTGCCGCAGAGATATTCGTTCGTGAAATAGTCCATGACGTTCTCACGGAACTCTTTTTTGAAGTTCATGACATAATACGGAATGTCCAGCACCTGTGCCACGCGCCTTGCATCATCAACAGCAGAGAGGCCGCAACAGCCCCCGTTTTCCTCCTGGACTGTCTCGGCCTCATCCTGCCAGATCTGCATGGTCACCCCGATGACATCGTATCCTGCTTTTTTCAGGAGATACGCTGCCACCGAGGAATCTACGCCGCCGGACATTCCAACGACTACTTTCTTTTTTCCCATACTTAGTATTCTTCCTCTTCCTCGCCCTCGCTGATATCAGACTTCGGTTTTGCAAGACCTTCGATCTTGATGTGGTGTTTCTCTGCGTAATCCCAGAGTGCAGCGTGAATTGCTTCTTCTGCAAGCAGAGAACAGTGAACTTTGACCGGCGGAAGTCCGTCGAGTGCTTCCATAACAGCTTTGTTGGTTACTTCCAGAGCTTCCTGGATGGTTTTTCCTTTTACCAGCTCGGTTGCCATACTGCTGGTTGCAACTGCGGCGCCGCAGCCGAAGGTTTTGAATTTGCAGTCCTGAATGATTCCGTTATCGTCGATGTCAAGATACATTCTCATGATATCGCCGCATTTTGCATTTCCAACGGTACCTACACGACGCTCTTCCGATCTTGTCAAGATACATTCTCATGATATCGCCGCATTTTGCATTTCCAACGGTACCTACACCGCTTGCGTTCTCAATTTCTCCTACATTTCTCGGATGCTGGAAATGATCCATTACTTTTTCACTGTACATTGTTATTCTTCCTCCTGAACTATTTCAAAGCAGTCCTCCTCCGGCACAGCTTTTACCTGAATTTTTCTGTACCGGCTTTCTGGATGGACTGTCTTATTTTTTTAAACTTATTTACCCTGCTGTTTTTTGATGTAATCCTCATACAGCGGGGACATGCTGCGCAGACGGTCTACGATCGCTTTAATCTGCTCTACAACAAAATCAACGTCCTCTTTTGTGATCTCCTCACTTAAAGTCAGACGTAAGGAACCGTGTGCTTTCTCGTGCGGCAGTCCGATGGCCAGCAGTACATGGGACGGATCCAGGGATCCGGAAGTACATGCAGAACCGCTGGATGCGCAGATACCTTTCATATCCAGCATGATCAGAAGGGACTCTCCCTCGATGAATTCAAAGCTGATGTTGCAGTTGTTCGGCAGACGTTTTACCGGATCGCCGTTGAGACGGCAGTTCGGAATCTCGGTTAAAATACGGTTGATCAGATAATCACGTACTTCGATTTCTTTTGCGGTACGCTCCGCCATAGTTCTTGCCGCACGCTCTGCCGCAACTCCATATCCTACGATGCCCGGTACATTTTCTGTTCCGGCACGGCGTTTTCTTTCCTGCGCACCGCCGTGTACGAAGGAGCGGATTTTCACACCCTTTCGGATGTAAAGGAAGCCGATTCCTTTCGGTCCGTTAATCTTATGACCGCTGGAACTGAGCATATCAATATTGCACTCATCCACATTGATCGGGATCTGGCCAAATGCCTGTACAGCATCTGTGTGGAATAAAATATTGTGTTCTTTTGCAATTCTTCCGATTTCCTTGATCGGCTGAATCGTTCCGATTTCGTTGTTTGCCGCCATAACGGAAATCAGAATGGTCTCAGGTGTGATGGCTGCTTCGAGTTCATCCAGATTGACAACGCCGTTCTCATCGACGCCGATATAGGTGATTTTCGCACCGCGCTCTTTTTCCAGATACTCACAGGTATGAAGAATCGCATGATGCTCGATTTTTGTGGTGATGATGTGGTTTCCTTTATTTTTATATGCTTCAAAGGTAGCTTTTAACGCCCAGTTATCGGACTCGCTGCCGCCGGCTGTGAAATAAATTTCCTCCGGTTTTGCGCCGAGCACGTTTGCGATCTGCTCTCTTCCTTTGGTGATGGCTTCTTTGCTTTTTCCTGCAATTGCATAAATACTGGATGGATTTCCGTAGTATTCGCTGAAATAAGGAAGCATAGCCTCGACAACTTCCGGGGCTGTTTTTGTTGTTGCCGCATTGTCCAGATAAATCATTGTTGTTCACTCCTTGTCATTTCTATCGCTGTTTCTGTTTTTCTCTAATTGCCGGCTCTGCTGAACCAGCTCTCCGAGGCTGATGGAATCCACAGCGTTCGTAATTCCCTCATTGATCCTCTGCCACACAAAACGCGTGACGCAGAAATCGGCCGCATCGCAGCCGCCCAGGCCTTCATTGACCGAGCACGTGACTGCCTCGAGTCCGCCCTCCAGCACACGGAGAACATCTCCTACCGAAATGGAATCTGCCGGTTTTGCAAGTACATATCCACCGCCTGCTCCCCGCACACTCTCAATGAATCCGGCTTTTCGAAGCGGACGCACCAGCTGCTCCAGATAGCTCTCTGAGATATTCTGGCGTTCTGAAATGCTGGCAATGGACACTGCACCCTCTTCTTCGTGACTCGCCAGATCGATCATGGCACGCAGACCATATCTTCCTTTGGTCGATAATTTCATTCCTGGTTCTCCTTTTTCCTGTGCTGTCGTTTTCCAATTCCGACAGTTTTAATCGGATTTATTTCTCACTCAGAATAGCACCTATCACGGGGTTCTGTCAAGGAGTTTTTTCGCATATTTTAGACTATCTGCGCAATGCCGTGAAAGGAGTCTATCCCATGCTGAAAATCACAAGAAAGAACACGCTTCTTCTTGGCACACTGATCCTGACCGCGTCCGGGATCATCTGCAGAATTCTTGGATTTCTCTATAGAATATTCCTGTCGCGCCGGATCGGTGCGGAAGCCTTTGGTATCTACCAGCTCGCCACACCACTCTACGCACTGATGCTCTCCCTTGGCGCAGGCGGCATGCAGACGGTGCTCTCGCGCTTTGTCGCATCGTACCTTGCCAAAAAGGATTCCAGACGGGCAAAGATCTGTCTGGCGGCCGGATGCGGCATTGTAGTGATACTTTCCTTCTCCGCCTCCATCTTTCTCTTTTTCAGCGCGGATTTTATCGGAACACGGCTTCTTTTTGAGCCGCGGACGATTCTGCTCCTCCGGATTTTATCACTCGGCATTCTCCCCTCCGGGATCCACAACTGTCTCTCGGCATGGTATCTTGGCCAGAATCAGACGGCACTGCCTTCTTTTTGCCAGCTTTTGGAACAGTTCGTGCGCATGGGCGCTTCCTACCTTGCCTGGCTTTTCTGTCTTTCCACAAGCCTCCCCTCTGCCGCTGTCGCTGCATTCGGTACTGCCGCCGGCGAACTCTTTTCGTGTCTCTTTCTGATGGCCTGCCTGTCCGTCTCGCACAGCAGGTCCCCTCAGAAACACCGCCCGATTTCTGTTTTTTTCAAAGAAAAGACCCTCTGGTACGATACCTTCCGAGAGCTTGCCGTTTTGAATCTTCCGCTTACGCTGAACCGTATTCTTCTGAATGTCCTCCACAGCATTGAAAGTGCTCTGCTCCCCGGCTGTCTGGTCACCTTCGGTCTTTCCCGGAAAGCAGCGCTCTCGCAGTATGGCATTCTCACCGGTATGGCACTTCCTATGATCTTTTTTCCATCTGCCATCACCCACGCGGTGTCCGTCATGCTTCTGCCCGGCGTAGCAAAACAGCAGGCCGACGGTACGCCGGAGCAAATATCAGACACGATCCGTTATACAATTTCTTTCTGTGTGCTGCTTGGCACTTCCGCTGTTTTTGCCTTTTTCTTTTTCGGTCCGTGGCTTGGACGTTTCCTTTTTCAAAACGAAGAAGTCGGCGTTTTTCTGCGTATCCTTTCATTTTTAAGTCCTTTTCTCTATCTGGAAACGACACTTGGAAGCATTTTAAACGGCCTTGGAAAAACTTCTCTCGTTTTTTTCCAGAACCTTGCCGGAGATGTAATTCGTATTCTTGCAATTCTTTTTCTCGTCCCGGTTTTCGGCATCCGTGGCTATCTCTATGGTATTCTTGCAAGTGAACTTACCATTATGACAATGGCACTTTTGTTCCTGCATCGGGAATCTGCAAACGGATTTGCTGTTCATTGATACCTTTTTTCTATCTTTTTTAAGAGAAACAGAATTTTCGCCGAAAAAATATCGACAATCTTCGCGTTATGTATTATAATTTATAGATAGTTTGCGACGGGGCACACAAGAACGCTCCTCTGTCCGCAGCTAGAAAAGAAGTGCATCTAAGATAAAGGAGAACGAAAATGAGCCTTGAATTTGTAAGAAAACTTCCCACCCCAACAGAGATCCGGGAACAATATCCCTTAAGCGCCCGCGCAACCGAAATCAAAAAACAGCGTGACGCTGAAATCGCAAAAGTCTTTACCGGGGATTCCGATAAATTTCTTGTTATCGTAGGACCTTGCTCCGCAGACAACGAAGACGCTGTTCTGGAGTACAATCACCGTCTGGCAAAGGTTGCTGACAAAGTATCCGACAAACTGATCATCATCCCGCGTGTGTATACCAACAAACCGCGTACCACAGGTGAAGGCTACAAAGGTATCGTTCATCAGCCAGACCCGGAAGGAAAGCCGGACCTGCTGCACGGCCTGATCGCCATGCGTAAAATGCATATGCGTGTAGTAGAAGAGACTGATCTGACTTCTGCAGACGAAATGCTGTATCCGTCCAACTGGAGCTATCTGTCCGATATTCTCTCCTATGTTGCGGTCGGCGCACGTTCCGTAGAAAACCAGGAGCACCGTCTGACTGTTTCCGGCATCGACATTCCGGCCGGCATGAAAAACCCGACCAGCGGTGATCTTTCTGTTATGATCAACTCCGTCATTGCCGCACAGGGCTCCCACTCCTTTATTTACCGTACCTGGGAGGTAAAGACAAGCGGAAATCCGCTGGCGCACACCATTCTCCGCGGTGCGACCAACAAGCACGGCAACTCCGTGCCGAACTATCACTACGAGGACATTCAGCTTCTGCTGGAGAAATACAACGAAACACATCTCGTAAACCCGGCTACCATCATCGATGCCAACCATTCCAACTCCGGAAAGAAATACGAGCAGCAGATCCGTATCGTCAAAGACGTTCTGCACACAAGACGATGCAACAAGGATATCGAAAGTCTCGTAAAAGGTGTTATGATCGAAAGCTATCTGGAGCCTGGCAATCAGAAAATCGGATGCGGAAATCATGTCTATGGTAAATCCATCACTGACCCGTGCCTTGGCTGGGATCAGACCGAACGCCTGATTTATGATATCGCTGAGGAGTGCTAAATTTTCTCAACACCCTAAAAACATCAAAAACCTTCGCTGCAGTTTTTCACCAGTCTGCGGCGGAGGTTTTTCTATCGTTTTACTTTTCTGTTCCACCTTTACTTTCTCGGATGTGCCTTCCGGTACACATCCCTGATTTTATTCACACCAAGGTGGAGATACATCTGCGTCGTCGAAATATCGGCGTGTCCCATCATCTCCTGGACACTCTTTAAGTCCGCACCGTTTTGCAGCAGATGGGTTGCAAACGAATGACGCAGGGTATGCGGCGTAATATCCGCCGTAATGCCTGCGGATTTCGCATAGGATTTCAGAATTTTCCAGAATCCCTGACGACTCATCGGACCTCCGGAGCAGTTGACAAACAATACATCATCATCCCGTCCATGCATCAGGGCTGCGCGCGCACTCCCCAGATACTGCTCCAACGCCTTTTTCGCCGGTCCGCCGAACGGAACGATCCGCTCCTTTTCATCGCGGCAGGTGATGTAGCCCATCATAAGGTTGACATCCTGTATCTTCAAATGGATCAGCTCACTGACGCGGATACCGGTCGCATACAGCATTTCCAGCATTGCTTTGTCGCGGAT
>OODN01001126.1_pt1 | contig 10570 bp, 5 predicted proteins | sample 1671651 | NCBI WGS metagenome assembly OODN01 (sample SAMN06348178, study PRJEB24527) | human gut metagenome | biome: human gut; feature: ankylosing spondylitis patient; material: feces | host: Homo sapiens | place: China | collected 2015-10 | reverse complement strand
TGCGTCAGCCTCAGCAAGTGCGTCAGCTTCAGCAAGTGCCTCGGCTTCAGCAAGTACTTCAGAATCAACAAGTGCATCAGCTTCAGCAAGTACTTCAGAATCAGCAAGTGCGTCAGCGTCAGCCTCAGCAAGTACTTCAGAATCAGCGTCAGCAAGTGCGTCAGCCTCAGCAAGTGCGTCAGCGTCAGCAAGCGCCTCTGAGTCAGTAAGTGCGTCAGCCTCAGCAAGTACTTCAGAATCAACGTCTGCATCAGCTTCAGCAAGTGCGTCAGCTTCAGCAAGTGCGTCAGCCTCAGCAAGTGCGTCAGCTTCAGCAAGTGCCTCGGCTTCAGCAAGTGAGTCAGCTTCAGCAAGCGCCTCTGAGTCAGTAAGCGCCTCAGCCTCAGCAAGTACTTCAGAATCAACAAGCACCTCAGCTTCAGCAAGTACTTCAGAATCAACAAGCACCTCAGCTTCAGCAAGTGCGTCAGCTTCAGCAAGTGCGTCAGCCTCAGCAAGTGCGTCAGCTTCAGCAAGTGCCTCGGCTTCAGCAAGTGAGTCAGCTTCAGCAAGCGCCTCTGAGTCAGTAAGCGCCTCAGCCTCAGCAAGTGCGTCAGCCTCAGCAAGTACTTCAGAATCAGCGTCTGCATCAGCTTCAGCAAGCGCCTCTGAGTCAGCAAGCGCCTCTGAGTCAGCAAGTGCCTCTGAGTCAGCAAGTACGTCTGAGTCAGCAAGTACTTCAGAATCAACAAGTGCCTCGGCTTCAGCAAGCAACTCAGCTTCAGCGTCTGGGTCAGAATCAGCAAGTGCATCAGCTTCATCAAGTGCGTCAGCTTCAGCAAGTACTTCAGAATCATCAAGTGCGTCAGCTTCAGCAAGTGCATCAGAGTCAGCAAGTGTGTCTGAGTCAGCAAGTGCCTCAGTATCAGCCTCAGCAAGTGCGTCAGCTTCAGCAAGTACTTCAGAGTCAGCAAGCGCCTCTATTTCGGCTTCTAATTCTGTAATTTCAAGTAAAGGTCAGCCAGCCATTCTATCACTTGAAAGCCTAGATATTGATAGCGTCATTGCCTCAGATTCTATCAGTACATCATCAAGCGTTTCAGAATCAGAGTCAGCTTCTACATCAGCATTCTTGAGTGCCTCTGAAAGCACAAGTGTTTCAACATCATTGAGTACTTCAGCAAGTCTTTCAACCTCTGCCTCAACAAGTGCTTCAGTATCTGCCTCATTGAGTGTCTCAGAATCAACTTCTGAAGTGAAAGATCCTAAGCACAAACGTGGTAGCCAAGCGCTTCCTAAGACTGGTGAGGAAAACTCATCATTGTCAATGGCATTTGGTGCTTTGGCAACTGCAACAGGTCTTGCCTTTCTTGCCAAACGTAAGAAAGATGAAGAAGAAAGTGAAGACTTCTAAGTCCTAGTAAGTTTAATCATTATCTTCTAGCGAGATAATCAAATATCCCCTATCGATTAGAGAGATTTCCTAATTGGTAGGGGATTTTTTTAGTCTGATATTCTAAAAATACAAATAGTTTTAATAAGTCTTAGGGTTACCATTATTATCGTATTTTGGAGGAAATGAAAGAAAGGATTAATCGCTAGAAAGCAATCTTGAAATGAGATTTTTTGCTTAATTTTATGATAAAATTGAAAGGAGTGTTTTAATCAAAAATAAATGGAGTATATATGTTTTTTAGAAGGAATGAAGGTCAATATCGTGAAACCGATCGTGTGACACGGTTTAAATTGGTTAAGTCAGGGAAGCACTGGCTTCGTGCGGCGACGTCGAATTTTGGTCTTTTCAAGGTGCTTAGAGGGGGTGTGGATACACCGTCTGTTGCTGCCCAGCAGGTAGAGGTGGAAGCACCTGCCTTTTCTGGTCAGACAGTGCTCAAAGGAGTGCTTGCAACTGGGGCCTTGCTTGGTGGCTCTGTTGCAACTCACGTGGCTCATGCGGATGAAATGACTGATCAGCCGATTTTGGAAAGTGAAGCAGGAGCTAAGACTGATCTCTTAGCTGCATCTGATTCCGTTGTTCTTGGAAATATGGAGTCTGTGTCCAGTGTTCAAGATAGCCAAGTAAATAGTCAAGAGTCATCTGAAACTGCGTCAAGACAGACTTCGGAGGCTTCTTTGAGTGAGTCTTTATCACGCAGCCAATCGGTGTCTGCTTCTGAATTAGCTTCTAAATCGACATCCTTGTCATTGAGTGCCTCGCTTTCTGCTTCCTTGTCAGCTTCATTAGCTTCTAAATCGGAATCAGTAAGTCAGACGGATTCTTCTGCTCACAGTCAGTCTGAGAGTGCGCTTGGAAAAACTTCAGAGCAAAGCGCAAGTGCCTCTGTTCAGTCAGTTAGCAAGAGTGATAGTAGTAGCGACTCTAAAGTGGGGATGACTCTTGTCAGCTCGGAGTCAGCCTTATTAAACGCTTCCTTGACATCCGAAGTACAAACTAATCGCCAATTGTCAGATACGGCGACTGGTCTGCTAGCTGCCTCGGTTGTGGCAGATGCTGAGCGTTTAGAACAAGAAAAGCGTCTCAAAGATCTTGCCTTAGACATTTATACCTATAAAGCTCAAGCTGTCGATTTGCCAAATACGGATGCTGCTATTCTCAAGGGAGATAAAGCCCTGGATGCCATTCGTGTCAGTCTGGCTGATCGTGACAGTGATGTGACGCCTACGATTTCTCAGGCTCGCCAGGCTAGAAATAGTCTTGCCAATGCGGTACTTCGTGCGACATCTGGTCAACGTGATCCTCGTAATGGTTCTCGAATTGATGCTAATAGTAACCTCCGTGCACCCCAGTATAATTTAGGGCTAGCTAATAATGCCTTGATTTCTGTTTATAACTCTGACTACATCAATCAGGCTTATAATGTTGTTGAAACCATTCCTACACGAAATAGTATTAAAAGCATTGGCTACGCTTCTGGTAGTGATCGTGTGAATGGGATCAACGTGCCTCAGACCTCTGCATTGAAAAATAGTGCAGTGGCCTTTAATATTGTGGGGACTGTTGGGCAGACAGAGGTCGTAACACCTGGGAAAATTTATAATGTTTCTTTTGTAGTGACTAATACGGCTAAGCAGTCAGTGACACGTACGCTTCGTATTCAGGTTTTGCCACAAAATGATGGTATTCGTAATCCGATTACGGCGGTGACAACGAGTACCTTTGTTAATGACACAAGTAGTCTCGCTCAGGCTGAAAAAGATAAGGTTTGGGAAGCATTTAAGACTGCTAACCCAAATATTGCCACTTCAAAGGACTTTAAATCTTATTCGGTTTCAGCATCTGGTGTGGTGACCATTACTTATAAAGATAACACCACAAATGATGTGATGGCTCCGGTGAAGCGACTTGCAGCACCAACTGTTGAAACGAGATTATTGGATAAGGCATATACACAGACACCTGTAACGGTGACGGGAGCTGAGCCAGGTTCTACAGTTGTTCTATACAATAATGACGACGAAGTTGGAACAGCAGTAGCGGATGCTTCTGGTCAAGCGATTGTGACGCCGACTGTTAAGTTACAAACAGGCGGTGTAACAGCCAAAGCTCGCATCATGTATGGTGATTATGCGGTGTATTCAGATGCTAGCAATTCCGTGGCTGTAACTGACGGAACGCGTCCTGAAGTGACGGCCAAGTTGACTGTCGAAGGTGTGGAACCTAAGTCTACGCCTCTCGAAGGTGGTGGGAAAAACTATACCATCTATGCTGGCGATGATGCTGTTTTGACTTTCACGGCAACGGATGACAGTGGCAAGCTTAAAGAAATGAAAGTCGTTGCAAGAGCCGATTTGAATGACAATGCCTTGAACGGCAATTTCTTTGGTAGTAGCCAGTACGGAACTGGTAATATTGCACCGATTACGGGAGATATCACTGCAACGACTGATAATCCTGCAACCATCACAACGACCATTCATTTGAAGGATGATCTTTATCATTCATACCGCAACACATGGCAACGTAATGTTGCTGCTATTGACAATGCATCAAATATGAACCGTCCAAATGGCTTGGGTGAAATTCGTATTACTCAGGGGCGCTTGGCAGATCGTACACCGGGTGTGGCGCCGACAAGCACTATTCAGGTGACCAGCCTGACTGCCCTAACAGACGCAGATAAGAGTAAGATTATTGCGGCCGTGTCTGCCTTGAATCCAGAGGTCGCCAACCGTATTAAGTCTTATACGGTTAATAGTGATGGTACGGTAACGATTACTTATAAAGACAGTACGACCAATGTTGTGACGGTGAAATTGTCGGATAGTGATTACAGCCAGTCAGTGTCGCAAAGTGCCAGTCAGTCTAAGCAGGAATCGATTTCTCAAAGTCGAAGTGAGTCCACTAAGCAGTCTGCGTCGACCAGCCTTTCATTGAGCACGGTAGCCTCAAAAAGTGTCTCAAGTTCTTTGAGTTTATCAGCACAACAGAGTGTTTCAAAATCACAAAGCCAGTCTGCTTCAACGAGTGCGTCATTGAGTGTCGTGAAGTCACAGAGTGTCTCAAGTTCCTTGAGTTTATCAGCACAACAGAGTGTTTCAAAATCACAAAGTGAGTCTGCTTCAACGAGTGCGTCATTGAGTGTCGTGAAGTCACAGAGTGTTTCAAAATCACAAAGTCAATCAGCCTCAGTGAGTGCTTCTTTGAGTGCCGTGAAATCGGAGAGCATTTCAAGTTCCTTGAGTGAGTCCTTGAAGACAAGCGTCTCACAAAGTCAATCAGCCTCAACAAGTACATCTTTGAGTGCCGTGAAATCGGAGAGCATTTCAAGTTCTTTGAGTGAATCCTTGAAGACAAGCGTCTCACAAAGTCAGTCAGCTTCAACAAGCACATCTTTGAATGCCGTGAAATCGGAGAGCGTTTCAAGTTCCTTGAGTGAGTCCTTGAAGACTAGCGTTTCGCAAAGTCAATCAGCCTCAACCAGTACATCTTTGAGTGCTGTGAAATCGGAGAGGATTTCAAGTTCCTTGAGTGAGTCTTTGAAGACTAGTGTCTCACAAAGTCAATCAGCCTCAACAAGTACATCTTTGAGTGCCGTGAAATCGGAGAGCGTTTCAAGTTCCTTGAGTGAATCCTTGAAGACAAGCGTCTCACAAAGTGAGTCAGCTTCAACGAGTGCGTCTTTGAGTGTTGAGAAATCAGCAAGTGTTTCAAGTTCCTTGAGTGAGTCCTTGAAGACGAGTGTCTCACAAAGTGAGTCAGCTTCAACGAGTGCGTCTTTGAGTGTTGAGAAATCAGCAAGTGTTTCAAGTTCCTTGAGTGAGTCTTTGAAGACTAGTGTTTCACAAAGTGAGTCAGCTTCAACGAGTGCGTCTTTGAGTGTTGTGAAATCGGAGAGTGTCTCGAGTTCCTTGAGTGAATCCTTGAAGACAAGCGTCTCACAAAGTGAGTCAGCTTCAACAAGCACATCTTTGAGTGCCGTGAAATCGGAGAGCGTTTCAAGTTCTTTGAGTGAATCCTTGAAGACAAGCGTCTCACAAAGTGAGTCAGCCTCAACCAGTACATCTTTGAGTGCCGTGAAATCGGAGAGCATTTCAAGTTCCTTGAGTGAGTCTTTGAAGACTAGTGTCTCACAAAGTGAGTCCGCTTCAGAGAGTGCATCAGTCTCAGAATCACAGTCAGTGTCTAATTCCGAATCAGCCTCAGTAAGTGTCTCAATTTCAGAATCACAATTGGTTTCAAACTCAGAGTCATCGTCAGAAAGTGCTTCAGTAAGCGAATCACAATTTGAGTCAAATTCAGTCTCAGCTTCAGAAAGTGCGTCAACATCAACATCACAATCCGAGTCAAACTCAGTTTCTACTTCAGAAAGTGAATCGACATCAGCTTCACAATCAGAATCAAATTCAGTTTCAGCCTCAGTAAGTGAATCAATTTCAGAATCACAGTCTGCCTCAAATTCAGAGTCAGCCTCAGCAAGTGCATCAGTGTCTGAGTCACAATCTGTCTCAAACTCAGAGTCAGCTTCAGAGAGTGCTTCAGTTTCCGAGTCACAGTCTGTCTCAAACTCAGAGTCAGCTTCAAAAAGTACTTCAGTAAGCGAATCGCAATCTGCCTCAAATTCAGCATCAGCCTCAGTAAGTGAATCAGTCTCAGAATCACAATCAGTATCCAATTCAGAGTCAGCCTCTGTAAGCGAATCAACATCAGCTTCACAATCAGAATCAAACTCAGTTTCATCTTCAGAGAGTGCGTCTGTTTCAGAGTCGAAATCCGTATCCAATTCAGAATCAGCCTCAGCGAGTGCATCAGTGTCTGAATCGCAATCAGTCTCGACTTCCGAGTCATCTTCAGCGAGTGCATCAGTGTCTGAATCGCAATCAGTCTCGACTTCCGAGTCATTTTCAGAGAATGCATCAGTTTCCGAGTCACAATCAGTTTCAACTTCAGAATCAGCCTCAGTAAGTGCTTCAATTTCAGAATCACAGTCTGTTTCAAACTCAGAATCAGCCTCAGTAAGTGAATCAATTTTAGAATCACAGTCTGTTTCAAATTCAGAGTCAGCATCATTGAGTGCGTCAGTGTCTGAATCACAGTCTGTTTCAAACTCAGAGTCAGCCTCAGTCAGCGAATCAATTAGTGAGTCACAATCCGAGTCAAACTCAGTTTCAGCTTCAGAGAGTGAGTCGACGTCAATGTCACAATCCGAGTCAAATTCAGTTTCAGCTTCAGAGAGTGAATCAACGTCAGCATCGCAATCCGAGTCAAACTCAGTTTCAACTTCAGAAAGTGAATCAGTAAGCACATCACAGCTGGAATCGAATTCAGTTTCAGCCTCAGTAAGTATGTCTGTTTCAGAATCGCAATCTGTCTCAAATTCAGAATCAGCCTCAGTAAGTAAATCAATTTCAGAATCACAATCAGTGTCTAACTCAGAATCAGCGTCAGAGAGTGCGTCAGTTTCAGAATCACAATCTGTCTCAACTTCCGAATCAGCGTCAGTAAGTGAATCAATCTCAGAATCACAGTCTGTATCTAATTCCGAATCAGCGTCAGTAAGTGAATCAATTTCAGAATCACAATCAGTGTCTAACTCCGAATCAGCATCATTGAGTGCTTCTGTATCAGAATCACTCTCTGTTTCAAATTCTGGGTCAGCATCATTGAGTGCGTCGGTGTCTGAATCACAATCATTGTCTAATTCAGAATCATCGTCAGTAAGTGAATCAATTTCAGCCTCACAGTCTGTTTCAAACTCAGAATCGTCCTCAGTAAGTGAGTCACTTTCAGCCTCACAGTCTGTTTCAAACTCAGAATCGTCCTCAGTAAGTGAGTCAATTTCAGCCTCACAGTCTGTTTCAAATTCAGAGTCATCGTCAGTAAGTGAATCAATTTCAGAATTACAATCATTGTCTAATTCCGAGTCAGCCTCAGAGAGTGCCTCAATTTCAGCATCACAATCCGAATCGAATTCAGTTTCGACTTCAGAGAGTGAATCGACATCAGCTTCACAATCAGAATCGAACTCAGTTTCGACTTCAGAAAGTGAATCAACGTCAGCGTCACAATCCGAGTCAAACTCAGTTTCTACCTCTGAGAGCGAATCAACATCAACATCGCAATCCGAGTCAAACTCAGTTTCAGCCTCAGAGAGTGCCTCAATTTCAGCGTCACAATCAGAATCGAACTCAGTTTCAGCTTCGGAGAGTGAGTCAACATCGACATCACAATCCGAATCAAATTCAGTTTCAACTTCAGAAAGTGAATCAATATCAGAATCACAGTCTGTTTCAAATTCCGAATCAGCCTCAGTAAGTGAATCAGTTTTAGCTTCACAGTCTGAATCGAACTCAGTTTCAGCGTCAGTAAGTGCGTCTGTTTCAGCCTCACAATCTGTCTCAAATTCCGAATCAGCCTCAGTAAGTGAATCAGTATCAGAATCACAATCATTGTCTACTTCCGAGTCAGCCTCAGTAAGTGAATCAGTTTTAGCTTCACAGTCTGAATCGAACTCAGTTTCAGCGTCAGTAAGTGCATCAGTAAGCACATCACAGCTGGAATCAAATTCAGTCTCGGCTTCAGAAAGTGCGTCAACATCAACATCACAGTCTGAATCGAACTCAACATCATCATCTGAAAGTGCATCAACATCGATCTCTCAATCAATCTCAAATTCCGAGTCAGCTTCAGAGAGTGAGTCAGTATCTGAATCGCAGTCAGTCTCAAACTCAGAGTCAGCTTCAGAAAGTGCCTCAGTAAGCACATCACAGCTGGAATCAAATTCAGTTTCTACCTCAGAGAGTGAGTCAACGTCAGCGTCACAATCCGAATCAAACTCAGTTTCAACTTCAGAGAGTGCGTCTGTTTCAGAGTCGAAATCCGTATCCAATTCAGAATCAGCTTCAACGAGTGAATCAATTTCAGAATCACAATCAGTTTCTAATTCCGAGTCTGTATCTGCAAGTGAGTCGATTTCAGAATCAAACTCAGTTTCTACTTCAGAATCCGCGTCTGTAAGCGAATCAATCTCTGAGTCGCAATCCGTTTCAAACTCAGATTCAGCCTCAGTAAGTGAGTCAGTTTCGGAATCACAGTCTGTCTCAAACTCAGATTCAGCTTCAGAAAGTACTTCAGTAAGCGAATCACAATCTGCCTCAACTTCTGAGTCAGCCTCAGTAAGTGCTTCAATTTCAGAGTCACAATCAGTTTCAACTTCAGAATCATCGTCAGTAAGTGAATCAATTTCAGTCTCACAGTCTGTTTCAAACTCAGAATCAGCTTCAATAAGTGAGTTGATTTCAGAATCACGATCAGTATCAACCTCCGAGTCAACTTCAACGAGTGAATCAATTTCAGAATCACAATCATTGTCTAATTCCGAGTCAGCCTCAGTAAGCGAATCAATCTCTGAGTCGCAATCAGTGTCTAACTCCGAATCCGCTTCTGAAAGTGCATCAGTTTCTGAAACACAGTCAGTATCAAACTCCGAGTCAGCGTCAGTAAGTGCATCAGTAAGCGAATCACAATCAGTGTCTAATTCCGAGTCAGCATCTGCAAGTGAGTCGATTTCAGAATCACAATCATTGTCTACTTCCGAATCCGCGTCTGTAAGCGAATCAATCTCTGAGTCACAATCAGAGTCGAATTCAACTTCAGCCTCAGTAAGTGCTTCAATTTCAGAGTCACAGTCTGTTTCAACTTCCGAGTCAGCTTCAACAAGTGAGTCAGTTTCGGAATCACAGTTTGTTTCAACTTCCGAGTCATCGTCAGTAAGTGAATCAAATTCAGAATCACAGTCTGTTTCAAATTCAGAATCAGTCTCTGTAAGTGAATCAACGTCAACATCACAGTCTGAATCAAACTCAGTTTCTGCGTCAGAAAGTACATCAGTAAGCACATCACAGCTGGAATCAAATTCAGTTTCTACCTCAGAGAGTGAGTCGATATCAGCGTCACAATCCGAGTCAAATTCAGTTTCAACTTCAGAGAGTGAATCAACATCAGCATCACAATCCGAGTCAAACTCAGTTTCAACTTCAGAGAGTGAGTCGATATCAGCGTCACAATCAGAATCAAACTCAGTTTCAACTTCAGAGAGTGAGTCGACATCAGCGTCACAATCCGAGTCAAACTCAGTTTCTACTTCAGAGAGTGAATCAACATCGACATCACAATCCGAATCGAACTCAGTTTCAGCGTCAGAAAGTGAATCAATTTCAGAATCACAGTCTGTTTCTAATTCAGAGTCAGCTTCAGTCAGCGAATCAATTAGTGAGTCACAATCCGAGTCAAATTCAGCTTCAGCGTCAGAAAGTGCATCAGTGAGCACATCACAGCTGGAATCGAATTCAGTTTCAGCGTCAGTAAGTGCATCAGTTTCAGCTAGTGAGTCAGCATCATTGAGTGAATCGCAGAGCACAAGTGCATCAGTTTCGGCTTCTGAATCAGTGTCATTGAGTACATCGAGCTCATTAAGTGCTTCTGTATTTGAAAGTCAGTCTCAAGCTTTCAGTGCTTCAATTTCTGCGATTATTTCAACTGTTGAATCTGTTTCGAACTCGGCTTCAAGCTTCATTTCAACAAGTGAATCGGTTTCAACATCTAACTCAACATCCTTGAGTGAGTCGGCGTCATTGAGTGCATCTGTTTCAGGATTACAATCAGTCTCTAATTCAGTGTCTGCATCAACAAGTGCTTCTGTCTCAGCATCACAGTCTATTTCAAACTCAGTTTCAGCTTCAGAGAGTGAGTCGACATCAATGTCACAATCCGACTCAAATTCAGTTTCAGCTTCATTAAGTGCTTCAGTTTCAACTAGTGAGTCTGTATCCTTGAGTGAATCAGAGAGCACAAGTGCATCAGTTTTGGCTTCTGAATCAGCCTCCTTGAGTGAGTCAGCGTCATTGAGTGTATCTGTTTCAGAATCACAATCAGTCTCTAATTCAGTGTCTGTATCATTAAGTGCTTCAATCTCAGAATTACAATCAGTATCAAACTCAGTTTCAGCTTCAGAGAGCGAATCAACATCAACATCGCAATCCGAGTCAAATTCAGAATCATCATCAGTAAGTGAATCAATTTCAGCCTCACAGTCTGTTTCAAACTCAGAATCTGCCTCAGTAAGTGAGTCAA
>OODN01001113.1_pt1 | contig 10723 bp, 12 predicted proteins | sample 1671651 | NCBI WGS metagenome assembly OODN01 (sample SAMN06348178, study PRJEB24527) | human gut metagenome | biome: human gut; feature: ankylosing spondylitis patient; material: feces | host: Homo sapiens | place: China | collected 2015-10 | reverse complement strand
TTAGTACAATTATATAGTATAATATTATATGTATATTTAAAATTCTTAATTAAACTTACTTATATAATTCAATTCATATATTCATGAGGTGAGACTATGAAAACGTGGAGTAAGAAGGTAATGACACTAGCTTGCGCGACCTGCTTAACGGTAGGTATGGCGGCTGTAGCTTGTGCCGATACAATTGATTTAGGCTATGGTCAGTATGCTACCACTAATAATGGTGTACACGCGGTAGCTGTAGATGCGATTCCTACAAATCCTACTTTCAGAACGATGGAACAAAATAAGACCCTTCAAAAGGCTAATGAACGAGCTGCACAATCTATGAACGACCGCATAAAAACATCCTATCCCATGGTAAAAGAAGAGTTTAAAGGTACTGCTCTAGATGGATATAGTTTGTACCAATTATCTGGTGATAGTACACTAGGTCATCATACGGGCTGGTTACTCACGTATAATGTAAATAAAGAGGCGATTAATTATCTAGATCGTATGGCTACGCAAATTGTTAATTCCGCAATGGCTGATAAACAAGTGAAAGCACAATCAGTTAGCGAGCCCTACACAAAATCTAATGCAGAGAAGTTTATTTCTAACATGTCCGCAGTTACACTTGATCGCAAAATGTTAGAACCACAAATGGCAAATTTAAATGCTACTATGCATCGCGATATGATTAAAACAATACAACAAAGTGCTATGCAAGATGCATCGTTGTCGCAAAAGAATAAACAAAGTGTGCAAGAGGGCGTAGATCTGTTTAAGAGAGTCATCCCTAACTTTACAATGGGCGCTACAGAAATATCATTTAAACCATATACATCTAAGTTTGGTGCTATGGCCGGTATGAGTGTGCGCGGCAGCTTAAAATATGATGGCTTTGTATTGCCTGGTAGCTTAACTATGTATGCAATACCACAAAATGATGGACTTACAGTACAAATCTTGGCTACCGAAGATACGAGCCGAGACTACTGGACAGGACAATTAGAATCCATGTATGGATTGAAAACCCTAAAGGGAGGCAATAAATAATGAAACCATTAAAAACTCTTGTGCTAGCAGCTTGTTTAGTTGGTGCAGTTACTAGTTTTGCTGGTGCAAAAGATGTAAAAACCATAGCAGGATCCATGTCTGTTCCTAATACAGTTACGGTAGCAACCGCATCTACTACAGATTCTGTGGATATTATAAAGGATTTGCTTATCAAGGATAATGCAAAACCAACTACGAATAAACGGACTCGCCAAAGTAATGAGGATGCATTATCTGCGCTTAATTATATGGGCGTTTCCTATGATGTATATCAATTACAAGGGGAAGATAAAACCGGCCAAAAGGACGCTTTGTTAGTAGCCGTAGATTTGAAAACGGCAGCCAATGCATTGTTTGATAACCCTAAGGCTAATGCGTCTGTCCTTCCTGTATTAGCCATACTCAATAATGGTGAGTTGGATCCGATTACAGAACAACTCATGTTGACTACGGTTAATAATCTGTTGCCAAAAGAATCTAAAACATTTACATTGCCAGATAAGAACGTACCCGGTTCCATCTATGTAAGTGCTGGTACAGGTTACAGTGCTGCCATCGGTGTAGTTGGTGAAAGCAAAAATCCTACTACAGTCACTGTTGAAAATACAGAACAAATGGAGAAAATGAATAATACAAAGTATCAAACATATACCGTAGGTTCTCGCGTATTAGTTGATGCGGAAGGTATCAAATTCCCATATTATGCAAAAGCGGCACTCGTAATGAATCCACAAAAGCCTACATTGTTCTTGGCATTGACCAGTGATGTACAACGTCAATATTTTATGCCAATCTTTGCAGATGCTTTCAAATCTATTAAATAAAATATATTGAAAAACATCGATGTTAATGTATAATAATTTCTATATGATGTATGTATTGTAAAAAGGAGTCCTATTATGAAAACGATTCACACAGATAAAGCGCCTGCAGCAGTAGGTCCCTATTCCCAAGCTAAAGTAGTTGGCGGTTTCTTGTTCGCTTCTGGTCAGGTAGCGATTAACCCTGCTACAGGTTCCGTAGTTGAAGGCGGTATCGAAGCACAAACTGAACAAGTATGTAAAAATATTGAAGCTGTATTAGCCGAAGCAGGTTCTGATTTTTCCAAGGTTATCAAAACAACCTGCTTCCTAGCTGATATCAATGACTTCAAACCTTTCAACGAAGTATATGCAAAATATTTTACATCTAAACCAGCTCGTTCTTGCGTGGCTGTAAAAGATCTTCCATTGGGCGTTGCAGTAGAAGTGGAAATCATTGCGGAAGTATAATATGGATTATATTTCATTATTACAAAAAGAAATGAAACCTGCCTTTGGCTGTACAGAGCCAATCGCTCTTGCCTATGCAGCAGCCAAGGCCGCATCCGTATTGGATGAGTTTCCCAACCACATTCATGCGCGATGCAGTGCCAATATCATTAAAAACGTAAAATCCGTGGTCATTCCGAACTCTGGAGGCCGCAAAGGCTTAGCTGCGGCTGCCGTACTCGGTGCCATCGTAGGCCATCCAGAACGAGAACTAGAGGTGTTAGAATCGGCTACTGATGAAGATCGTAAGTGGTTAGGTATGTTATTAGATTCCAGTTTTTGCACTGTAGAACTAGCGAAAGGCGTAGATAATCTCTACATTGAAATTACGGCCACAACTGATGAACATACGGCAGTGGTACGCATTGAAAATGCACATACCAATATTACCTATGTGTCCGTAGATGGAGAAGTGCTTTCTGAAACCATTAACGAAATTAAAGAGGCTGAAAGTAGTGCTTGCCCGATGACATTCGATAGTATCTACGAATTTGCAAAAGCTGGCGACATTTCTGGTATCTTACCTAGCATTAAGCAGCAGGTAGAATATAATACGGCCATTTCGAATGAAGGTTTATCCAATGATTATGGTGCCAATATTGGTCGATTGTTATTGCTTGATGATGAAAGCCCATCTCTAGAAACAAAGTGCAAGGCTCGTGCTGCAGCAGGATCTGATGCACGCATGAGTGGGTGCCCGTTGCCTGTAGTTATTTGCTCCGGCTCTGGCAACCAAGGATTGACCGTATCTATGCCGATTATTACAACCGCGGAGGAGCTTGGCAAAACCGATGAGGAACTGTACCGAGCTCTTGTGTTTGCCAATTTGTTAACGCTTTACGTTAAATCTGGTATTGGTAAACTATCCGCATACTGTGGTGTTGTATCGGCTGGCATTGTAAGTGTGGCGGGTATTGCTTTCTTGAAAGGCGATAGTAAAGATATCATCGAAGATACACTCGTAAATGGTCTTGTTAGTCTATCTGGCATTGTATGTGATGGGGCAAAACCATCATGTGCTGGTAAAATTGCCATCTCCTTAGATGGAGCTTTCATGGGCTATAAACAAGCTCGCCTTAACAAGAGTTATCAAAAGGGTGATGGCCTCGTAGCTCACTCCGTTGATGATACGATTAAAAGTATCGGTGTCGTAGCACAAGGCATGAAAGAAACCGATGTGGTTATCTTGAATGAAATGTTAAAGCATTAATTCGTTTTATATACGGAAAACAGTTTGTCCTATAATCCTATAAATAAGAAAACAGCGTTATGACCTGTTTGGTTATAACGCTGTTTTTCTAATGTTATTGTAATTTTTTAGGATCCTTTAATAGTAATGAAGCGCCCAGTCCCACAATAAGGAATGGAACCAGTGTCATCATGGCTGCTGGTAAGGAATAGGTATCTGCTAAATTCCCTACAACCGGCGCGATGATGCCGCCGATTGTTTGGCTTACGCCAAGGGTGATGCCTGATGCAAATCCGATGCTCTTAGCTAGATAAGTTTGGCCCAGTACAATAACAGGGCTGTAACTGATGGCCTTTGCAGCACCAATCATGAGCAAAATCAGATAGGCGAGTGGCATCATAATCGTTACAGAAAACTCAGGGACTTGTGTTAATAGGAACATGGATGGCAACCAAATCAACAGAGATAATCTAATGATTTTGATAGGACCGTATTTATCGCCCAATAAGCCGCCGATGTAGGTCATAAAGATGCCGATGCTAAAGAATACGGTTAATGCAAAACTACCTTGTTCGGGGCTCGTGCCGAGTTCATGAGTCCAGAATACAGGGATAAATGCATTAATAACGCGGAAATTAACCGATTGGCTTAGAATAATGATGAACAATATACCAAAATATTTCCAATAATTTTTCAGTGGCTGAGCGGAAACTGTTGGATTTTCGGTGGCTACGGCTTGGTCGATAGTTTGGGCATGAGCTACGATACGTGGCATGAGCAGAAATAGAACGGTAGATATAATAATACCGGCTACGGTGAAAGCTGCTAGGCCATGTGCACCTACTGTATAGGCGATAGCACCTGCAAATAGAGGGCCAAAGGCGAAGCCTGAACTACCGCCGATGGCAAAGGTTCCCATTGCTTTCCCCTTTTTACCACCTCCGAGGCGGTTCATAATTTTTGCCCCTTCAGGATGGAAAATGGAAGAACCTACACCGGCCAGCGTGGCACATACAAGGAGACTTTCATAAGACGAAACAAAACCCATCATCCCCGTACTACATGCGGATAATAGCGTGCCTGCTGCGATGAGTCGTGGCTGATTGAGCTTGTCTGAAATATACCCTAGCAATGGCTGTAGCAATGACGATAATGCCGTGTTTGCTAAGATAAGAAAACCTGCTTGCTCCAAGGACAGTCCATACGTATAGATAAACAGCGGCAATAATGCAGGTAATACACTTTGGCATGAGTCATTAATCATGTGACTCAGCGTGATGAGATAAGGATAATACTTTTGCATAGTAAACCTCGTTGATTGATGATATGGTATATAATATATTTATATTATATACTATATGTATCCCAAAATATAAATTGTACGATGCGTATTGAGAATTTGAAAATCTTTACAGATTTATTTGCAAGATGTAATATAATAAGTGACTAAGGCAATGAGTATTTTGCTTGCTTAACGCAAAAGAAAAAAGACGGTACCCCAAGTACCGTCTTTTTTTTTATGTGCTAGTTAATTGTTAAAAATATGGCAGAGGAGGAGGGATTTGAACCCCCGCGCCGGTTGCCCGACCTACCGCATTTCGAGTGCGGACCCTTCAGCCTCTTGGGTACTCCTCCGTGCTTTACGACGCTCTTTAAAGAAATCTTTCATCAATTGGCTGCATTCATCAGCGAGGATACCTGCTTGCAATTGTGGCTCATGGTTTAGTCCCGGATGGGATAGCACATTAAACAGTGATTCTACGGCGCCTCCTTTGTAGTCGCTAGCACCATATACAACGCGATCAATACGGCTGTTAATAATGGCCCCTGCGCACATAGGACACGGCTCTATCGTAACATACAGGGTGCATCCAGTCAACCGCCAGCGCTTTAGGCTATTACAGGCCTCACGGATGACGAGAACCTCGGCATGAGCTGTTGCATCATGATCCAGTTCACGGCGGTTATGATGACGTGAAATGACTTGATTATCGTGGACCAAAATGGCGCCAATAGGGATTTCGCCAAGGGCATACGCTTTTTTGCCTTCTTCGATGGCAAGGCTCATAAAGTATTCGTCACGACTGCGCTCGTCCATTGTATTAAGTTCGGTTGAATCCATTAGGTCTTTTGTCATTATTGCACCTCTTAATGTATAATATCTTACATAGAGTCTATCATATTTTATCGTATTTTTGCGAATAGATTTAATCGTTGTGTCAGTTGCTTGTGTGAGGCTAGTATGGATATTATTTGGTATATGTTTGACATGATTGGTACCATCGCATTCGCCGTATCAGGCGCACTTGTGGGTGTGTCCCGTAAAATGGATATTTTTGGCATGGCCGTGCTCGCGCTTGCTACCGCTATTGGGGGCGGTGTAATTCGTGATGTACTGTTAGGCTATTTCCCGCCCAATTCACTTCGTAATGTAGTGTACGTTACGGTCGTCCTCGCGGTAACCTTTATTGTATTTGTCATTTATAACAGTCGTTATCATCGCAACATAATGGGACCTCGTAGTAGGGCTAGTTATTTATTTGCCGATGCTCTTGGCTTAGCATCCTTTACCGTTACGGGTGCCTCTGCAGGGTATACACTATATCCGGACTTGCCTATATTCATCGTGTTGCTTGGTACCATTACCGCTGTAGGTGGTGGCATTCTGCGCGATATGTTGGCGCAGCGCGTGCCTTCCGTACTGAAAGAAGACGTATATGCGTTGCCAAGTATTATTGGCGGTATAGCCTATTATCTACTGGTAATTAGCGATTGGGCGGGCCAAGCCGTATATGGGGCTTTCACCATTGTGCTGGTCATTCGTCTACTAGCTATAAAATATCACTGGAGTCTGCCTCGTGTCAGATAATAATTGGTTTTATACGATACATTTGCCAAATTATGACTAAGTGATATAATTGTAATATTAGTTATTTTTTTATGATTGTATCCCTTACAACAGTTGTGAAATGGTACGCACAAGCGTGCTTGATAAAGGAGTTTAACCTATGTCTAAAAAATGGTTGAAAGTAGCGTTAATGGTTACGGCTATTGCTACGGGTACATCCATTCAAGTTGATGCGGAAACTGTGTTATATGTTCCGCAAGATGATCGTCCAGTAAGCCTACAATATACAGTTGATACTGCAAAGGCAGCGGGGATGACGGTGTTAACACCACCACAAAATTTGATTTCTGGTAAAACCTATATGCGGGGCGTGCCGATGTTATGGTATTGAGTACAGATACCTTAATCTATGGCGGCCTTGTGGATTCTCGTAAACATAATTTGCCATTGAGCACATTGGAAAATCGTTTAAAACGCATCGAAGCGCTTAAGGCAAACCATAAAAATACACGCATTTATGGCTTTGGTACCGTAATGCGTTCCCCACGCGCTAGTGGGGGTGGTACAGAACCATCCTACTATGCAGATTATGGTCCAACCATATTCCAAATTGCTGCACTACAAGATAAATTGGATGCAGGCACATTGTTCTGGGTCCTTAACACAAGAGGAAACTCAAAAATTGATGAGCTTGCAAGCCTCTGTTCCTGTAGAATATCTACAAGACTGGTTCTCTCGCCGTCAAAAAAATATGCAAGTGAATAAAGACTTGATCGATGAAGCGCGTAATGGCGTCTTTGCATACTTTGCATTAGGCCATGATGATACATCCCAATTGTCTCAATCCGCATTGGAAGGACGCTATTTAAATCAATACTCCAAGGGCATTCCACGTACACAATATGGCAGCTTCCCTGGGGCAGATCAACTCGGTTTATTGTTGATGGCTCGTTCTCGGACGGATAATAGTGTAGAAAAACCTACGTTCTCCGTTATCTATCCACTTGGTGGTGCCGGCAAAACATTGCCAGGTTACGAAGACCAAACCGTTGATAAAACGATTGCGGAACACGTAGAAGCCGTTGGTGGTACGATGACAACTGCAGGTAAACCAACTGTTCTTCTCGCTGTTAATACACCGCTTTCTACGAGCACATCCGAATCTGAAACCTTTGGTAACTTCCCAATGATTTCTCAAGCTACGACTGCCTTTGTAGATCGTATTCAACAAGCTACGGAACAAGGTGTAAACGTGAGCATTGCGGATATTGCCTATAACAATGGCTCTGATAATACCTTGTTAGGCGCTTTATATAAACGCGATTTACTCTATAAAATCGGCGCTTACAATGGCTGGAATACAGCAAGTAATACGGTAGGCTATGCGATTGCACAAGGCTTATTGCTACAAACTATGTCCCCAGAAGGACATCGCGATATGTTGACCCAACAATATTTGGATAACTGGGCATACCAAGCGAATATCCGCAAGGATATTTATCGTATGCAAGATTCCATTCGTACCGACAATGTACGCTACTCTGGTGATTTGAATTCAAAATTAGAAGAGTATTTACAAGAACGTGTACAAGATTTCAGTGAAACTTATTTGAAGGTAGACCCTCGTACAGTTAAGGCTACATTCCCATGGGGCCGTTTATTTGAAACGGATATTACTGTTTATGATAAACCAGTAGTACCTCTTCAAAAAGAAATTCGTATGCAACGGGAAGCAGAAGCGAAGAGACAAGCTGAAGCTGCAGCAGCTGCTGCTGCGGCTGCACAAGCCAATGGCCAAGCACAAGCTACTCCAGCTGTGCCAACTACAACAACTCAAGCTGCACCAGCTGCAACTTCGACAACGGTAGTACATCAAGCAGCGACTTCACCGCGCATCGTTCCAACACCGGCCGCTGTGCCGCAACAATAATCGCCTATGAAACGATCGTTTTTGCCTGAAATAACCTATATGCGTGGCCTTTGTATGCTCGGCGTTATCGGCATTCATGTCGGCTCTTATGCATTACAAAATCCGTTCGTTAATTTACAACTCATTAGCGTGTTGGAAATCTTATCGCGTTTTGCAGTGCCCGCATTTTTCTTCCTGTCAGCCTTTGGTTTGTTCTACCATACATCGGTAAACGATCCATTTAGCTACAAGGATTTTATGAAACGACGCTTTCAAGTGGTGCTCTATCCTTACATTGTGTGGTCTCTATTCTACCTTATCTATACAGGAATAACGGCGCACAATTTTGGAAATCTCCATCCCGGAGCATTGCTTGTGAACCTCTTGTTTGGTAATAGTATGTACCATTTATATTTTATGGTTATACTGGTGTGGTTCTATGTGCTTATGCCACTATGGCGTGTGATGGTGCGGTGGATTTTGAAAGCCCCCATTCCGTGGCTCGTCATCTTATTTATCCTACAACTAGGATTTGATTTTATATCCTCCTATCGATTGGGGACCTGGGTGACACAACAGTTTAGCGATTCTCCAGCCATAAAATATCTTTTTGATATGCGCCTTAATTATTGGGTGATTCATTATGTATGGATATTCCTCTTTGGTGCTGTTGTAGCTGAGCGATATGAAATCGTGAAGGACTATATGTGGCGTTACCGATACCTATTGGCCACATGTGACATTTTATCGATTCTATCCATGTTGGGCGCCTACTACTATGTCATGGATGTATGGCATTATACGGTGCTCGAAGCGATTTACACGGTACATCAGTTGAGTCCAATGGGGGTATTCTATACGGCATTGGGCACATTGTTTAGCTTATTCCTATTTCAAGTGATGCCTCTCAACAATACGATGGAGGCGTTCTGGTCACAAATTGGGGATACTTCATACGGCATCTATTTGGCACATCCGTTCTGGTTATTGATCATGACCGGTATCATGGCCAAGTATAATCTTCTATTTACAGTGCCTCACGTAGTGCTGTTGTATGTGATGGCCGTAGGATTATCCTACTTGACCACAGTAGGTTTAAAACAAATACCAAAGCCAATTCGAAAATATATTCTTGGCAACTAATAGGCTTATACAAGCCCTGTAAGATTGGTATATAACTAATTACAATAGAATCCGCTCCTACCATAACTTATAGTTATCGGTAGAGGGCGGATTTTTTTATGACTAACATGAAAACTTTCACAATGTAAAGTGTGAAAATTAATCTGTGATTGTGCTATAATACAATCATACTGATTAGAGTTACAACAAGGGAAAATGAGGTGCTCTTATGAAAGAATTAACATATTTTAACGGTGAATTCGTCGAACCAGGTGCAAAGGTAATCAGCATTGATGACCGTGGTTACTTATTCGGCGATTCTGTATATGAAGTTGTACGTGTTACAAAAGGTCGTTGTTTTGCATTGTCCTATCACCAAGACCGTCTATATCGGTCCATGCGTGAAATGGACATTCCCGTAAAAATGACACCAGATGATTTGACAGAACTTCACGAAATTTTGATTGAACAAAGTGAAATCAAGGAACCTACACGACGCTCTTCCGATCTCAAATCTCTCGTGGTGTAGCGCCACGTCATCATGCGTACGATCGCTCTAAACTGGAACCACAAATGCTCATGTCCATTCATAATCTCGATATGGATGCAGTGAACAAGTTGGAATCCGGTGTGAAAGCTATCGCATTGCCTGATGAACGTTGGGGTCATGTAGACATTAAAACAACGAATTTGGTTCCTAACATTTTGGCACAAACAAAGGCGGAAAAGAAATTTGCTTATACAGCGATGTTATTCCGCGATGGCATTTGTACCGAAGGGGCTACATCTAATGTATTTGCCGTAAAAGATGGAATTATTTATACACATCCAGCGGATAATCATATTTTGAAGGGCATTACGCGTCAAATGGTTATCACTCGTGTGGCACCTTCATTGGGCATCACTGTTATCGAAAAAGAGTTTGACCGCGCCTTTGTTGATGATGCGGATGAACTATTCTTTACCAATACAACCGGTGGTGTGATTCCGATTATAAAACTCGACAGAAATCCTGTAGCTGATGGTAAACCAGGTGCAGTGACTATGAAATTACGTCATGGTCTAGAAAAATTAATGGAAGAAGGCTTGGCTTAATTAGCATACTATAGGTATCAATATGGTAGCTATAGTGGCTGGTAAGGGGAGCTTTCACAAAGAAAGGACATATTTTGATTACATTAGAACACATTAGCAAGGTCTACGAAGGTGCTAATCGTGTAGAAGCGCTGAAGGATATTAGCCTCACCATTGAAAAGGGGCAAATCTACGGCATTATCGGTCAATCAGGGGCCGGTAAATCTACA
>OODN01001102.1_pt1 | contig 10837 bp, 6 predicted proteins | sample 1671651 | NCBI WGS metagenome assembly OODN01 (sample SAMN06348178, study PRJEB24527) | human gut metagenome | biome: human gut; feature: ankylosing spondylitis patient; material: feces | host: Homo sapiens | place: China | collected 2015-10 | reverse complement strand
TGCTGCCATTTGCTGCGGAAGCACCGCAATCTCGGCCCGGAGTCTGCCGTTTTCCGCAACAGCGACGCGGTGGATCCGTGCCATTTCCGGTCCTGCCTGATAAACCCTTGGAATTAACTGCTCAAAGTCGTGCGGACGGTGTGCCGTGCTGAACACGTAGTTTGCAAGTTCGATGCAGTCCTCCCACTCTTCCGGCTTTGCAAGTCTGTACTCTGTCATAATGTAAAAACCTCCTGATCCTAAAAACCCTTTTGTTTTTGCTCTTCTTTTTCTCTATCCTAACGGATTTTTGTCCTTTTGTCACGAAAATTCCGAACAAATTGCAATATTTTTGCTATATCTGGTAAAAAAAAGAAACGCGCCCGGAAATTTTCATTCCAGGCGCGTTTCCCTTTTCTCAACGTTTCCTGTTTTACTGGATTCCTTTTACGGTGTAATCCTGTGCCTCTACGGCTGTTTTCAGCACATCGTCTGATACCGGAGCTGTCAGTGTTACAACGGCTGTTCCTTTTTCATGGCTTACTTCTGCGGATGCAACACCCTCGATTGCCTCAAGTGTTTTCTTCACTCTTGCCTCGCAGTGGCCGCACATCATGCCCTCGATTGTCATGGTTTTTACCATTCCCTGTTCTGTTGTCATGTTCAGATCCTCCTTTGGAATTTCGTTTTTGATTCTTTTATCTTTTGACGCGTCGTGCATCCGAAACAGATTCAGACGCAGGGCGTTTGTCACAACGCAGAAGCTCGAAAGGCTCATCGCCGCCGCACCGAACATCGGGTTCAGCTTCCAGCCGAACAGCGGGATCCATACGCCCGCAGCCAGCGGAATACCGATGATATTGTAAATGAAGGCCCAGAACAAATTCTCGTGAATGTTCCTGAGGGTCGCACGGCTTAAGCGGATCGCTGCCGGTACATCGGAGAGGCGGCTCTTCATCAGGACAACGTCTGCCGCATCGATCGCGATATCGGTTCCTGCTCCGATGGCAATACCGATATCCGCACTGGTCAGAGCCGGTGCATCGTTGATGCCGTCTCCTACCATCGCTACTTTTCCTTTTTCTTTCAGGCGGCTGATGACCGCTTCTTTTCCATCCGGCAGAACGCCTGCGATGACTTCGTCCACACCTGCCTGTGCGCCGATGGCACGCGCGGTGCGCTCATTGTCTCCGGTCAGCATCACGACACGGATTCCCATATTCTGCAGCTCTTTCACCGCACGCGGGCTGTCCTCTTTGATGACATCCGCAACCGCGATCATACCGAGCATCTTTCCATCTTCACTGAAGAACAGCGGTGTCTTTCCTTCTTCGGAAAGTTTTGCTGCCTGCTCTTCCATCTGTTTCGCGAGAACCGCTTTTTTCGTAATCAGTGCGCGGTTGCCTCCGCAGAGCTCTTTTCCGTTCCGTTTTGCCACAAGGCCGTTTCCAGGAAGCGCAGAGAAATCACTGACTTCTTCGCGGGCCAGGCCTTTTTCCTCTGCAAGTGCAAGAATCGCACGGGCCAGCGGATGCTCACTTTTCTGCTCCAGTGCAAAGGCACCTTTTAAAAGCTCCTCCTCACTTACACCGTCCGCCGGGACAAGATCGGTTACCTGCGGCTCTCCGCTTGTGATGGTTCCAGTCTTATCGAGTGCAACGATCTGTGTTTTTCCTGTCTCCTCGAGAGAAACTGCGGTTTTGAACATCGTTCCGTGTTTTGCTCCCATTCCGTTTCCGACCATGATCGCAACCGGTGTTGCAAGGCCGAGCGCACACGGGCAGCTGATAACGAGAACGGAAATACCTCTTGCAAGAGCAAAGCCGACGCTCTCTCCTGCAAACAGCCAGATCACAATCGTAGCAAGTGCAATGCAGATAACGGCCGGCACAAAAATACCGGAAACTTTATCGGCCACTTTGGCGATCGGCGCTTTTGTCGCTGCCGCATCGCTGACCATCTGAATGATCTGGGAGAGTGTTGTGTCTTCTCCGACTCTCGTCGCCTCACAGGTCAGGAAACCGGACTGGTTTAAGGTCGCCGCCGATACGCGGTCGCCGGCCTCTTTATCCACCGGAATACTCTCGCCAGTCAGCGCGGATTCGTTGACGGCACTCGTTCCCTCCAGGACAACGCCGTCCACCGGAATATTTTCGCCCGGGCGGACGATGAAATGATCGCCCTTTTTCACCTGATCAATGCCGACTTCCACTTCTTTTCCGTCTCTTAAGAGAACGGCGGTCTTCGGAGCCAGCTTCATCAGACTCTTTAACGCATCGGTCGTTTTTCCTTTGGAAATCGACTCCAGCATTTTTCCGACGGTAATCAGGGTCAGAATCATGGCTGCGGACTCGAAGTAAAATTCATGCATATAGCTCATGACTGCATCCATGTCCCCCTGTACCTGCGCTCCCGTCATGGCAAACAGGGCGTAGACGCTGTATACAAACGATGCGGTAGAACCAAGCGCTACCAGCGTGTCCATGTTCGGTGCTTTATGCCAGAGACTCTTGAAACCGCTGATAAAGAATTTCTGGTTGATGACCATGACCGCAATGGTAAGCAGGAGCTGTACCAGTCCCATTGCGATGTGGTTTCCTTCAAAGAATTTCGACAGCGGCCATCCCCACATCATATGGCCCATGGAGAAATACATGAGCGGAATCAAAAGAAGAACGGAGCTCAACAGACGGCGTTTCATGACCGGTGTTTCCTTGTCTTTAAGCATCTCTTCGTATTCTGCTGTGGAAGCCGACTGTGATGTGCTTCCCTTCTCGCCTTTTTTCGACGCACCGTAGCCTGCATTTTCCACGGCGGCAATAATCTCTGCCGGGGAGGCCGTTCCCTCCACGCCCATGGAATTTGTCAGAAGGCTGACTGCGCAGGATGTGACACCGGGTACCTTTGACACGGCTTTTTCGACACGGCTCTGGCAGGCGGCGCAGCTCATGCCGGTTACATTGTACTGTTCCATCGTATGTCTTCCTTTCTGTAGTTCTGGATTTTCTATTTCATATACCCTAATGGGGTATCTTGTTTTCTTCTACACTATATACCCTGTCCGGGTATTTTGCAAGTGTTTTTTCAAAAAATTTCCACTTCTCTTCTGCCATCCCCCGCACAATCCGGCCGGACCATCCTCAGAAATCCCTTGACAACCCGGCGCATGTATTTTATATTGAAGCAATCATGGATGATTTTTTCTTCTTCATCCTTCGGAGGTTTTTATGATTACATATGATTATTATCGCATTTTTTACTTCGTAGCACAATATCACAGCTTTACAAAAGCCGCGGAAATTCTGAAAAACAACCAGCCCAACATCACACGGTGCATGAACAATCTGGAAAGTGAGCTTGGCTGCAAACTTTTTATCCGTTCCCACCAGGGTGTCACACTGACAGCGGAGGGCGAAAAGGTGTATGAGCGTGTGGCCGTTGCCTACGAACAGCTCCGCACGGTTGAGGAGGAGCTGGCTCTTGAGCGGTCTCTTGAGAGCGGCCTTATCACAATCGGTGCGAGCGAGACGGCACTTCGTCTGATGCTGCTCTCCCGCCTGGAGCACTTCCACACCCGCTATCCGCACGTCCGCCTGCGCATCTCCAACCACTCGACGCCGCAGGCCATCCAGGCGCTCGAAAACGGTCTGGTCGACTTCGCAGTCGTCACAAGCCCGGTGGAAATCCGCAAACCGCTGCACAAGATCCCGATTTTCCCATTCCAGGAAATTCTGATCGGCGGATCGAAATATGCATCCCTTTCCGCAGAGCCGCATCATCTCGGCGAATTGTCAGAATATCCTTTTATCTCGCTTGCCAAAGACACCGGCACGCGGGAGCTGTACGCCGAGTACTTTCTGAATCACAACCTCGCCTTCCACCCCGATATGGAGGCGGCGACGACGGATCAGATTCTTCCTATGGTCGAGTATAACCTCGGCATCGGATTTTATCCGGAGGAGCTGGCACGCGATGCCTTAAAGAGCCGTACCGTCTGTCGGATTCCGCTCATCGAGGAGGCCCCCAAACGTGAAATCTGTCTTATCATCAACCCGCGGCAGCACCAGAACGCGGCGGCAAAAGAGCTGATCGAGGAGCTTCTGGAACGCGTATAAGATTTTATGAACTTTTGTTTGAAACAGAAAAAGACCCTGTCTACCGGCGAACGGAACATCGCTGCTCCATCCTTCCCGTATACAGGGTCTCTTTTTTATTTATGCCTGCTGTCCGGCAATCTGCTCTTTTTTATGCGGCATGGCAAATACCATCGCCGTGTAGGAAAGCATTGCGCCTGTGATGTAGAAGAACATCAGAAATCCGCTCCGGTTCAGCACAGCGATGCGGACAATTCCAATCCAGAAACCGACGTTGGACGCCAGGGAGAACACACGCGCAAACATCATGTTTTTCTCCTCACCCTTTGCCAGGCGGACGATCAGCAGCAGCATGGCCGCTGAAAAGAATAGTGTCATACAGCACTCCAGAAATACTTCCATTTTTTCAGCCTTCTTTCTTCACTCTCTCTTATTTCTCAGCGGTACTTTTCCAGTGACATCAGAAGGAAGCTCACCAGAAGAAGTCCGCAGGAAATCCAGATTACATGGATTCCATACAGCATGGAGAACACGCCTCCGATTCCGGCGCCGATGGCGAAAGCCAGAATCACGCCGAAATAGTATCCGGCCTGACGGAGCTGTTCTTTTTTCTTATCCCGCATATACATAGACAGCGCTGCGGTTCCGCTTCGCAGGTTTCCGATGCACATGGTGCTTGCATACGAATAACCGCCGACCTTGCGGAAGGTCTGTACCTGAATCGCGCACGCAAACGATACAAGCATCGCCGCGAGCATATTATAAGAAGACGGAATAAATCCGACGATCGCAAGGATCACAATTTCCGCCGCGAGAAGTACCTGCCGCCAGTGCAGCCTCTTTGCATACCGGTAATGCTCCTGGAAATTTTCTGCCAGAAATACACCCATCGCAAAAAAGAGGATCGGGAAGAGATACCGAAGACCTGCCGTAAAGTTTCCTTCCAGAAAGTTCTGGCTCATCAGCACAACGTTTCCCGTCTGGGCATTTGAGAATACTTCATCTCTGCAATTGTACGTGTAGGCATCCTGAAAACCGCCGGACAGCGCCAGAAACATACTGTTGATAAATGCTTCCGACATCTGATTTTCCGAGAGCAGGCGTCCTACAAGGCTTGCTTTCTTTTCCATAAATTTTCCCTTTCTTTCAACAGACGGCCCGGCTTTTTGGTGCCTGCCGTTTTGCTTCCCTTATTATAACCGCCCGCTTTTTGAGATGGAAAAACGGATATCGTATTATGCTCATATATTTTTCATATGACTATATTGATTTAAAATCATTTTAATATGATACACCGTAAAAAAAGGAGAAATTTTGTCACTTTGCACAAACAAAATTTCTCCCTTTTTGTAAATTGTCTTTATTGTTCTAAAATTTTCTTACTTTCTTCCTCTCTGTTTCTCACTCTGCTCGCGGTGGTACTGCAGCGTGTAGAGCTGGTAATATCTTCCCTGCGCTGCTAAAAGCTCCTGATGCGTTCCATGCTCCACGATTTTTCCGTGGGACAGTACGATAATCTCATCCGCATGCTGGATCGTCGAAAGACGGTGCGCTACGATCAGCATCGTTCCGATGTTCTTCATCTTTTCCATGGAATCCTGGATCAGAAGCTCCGTCTCGGTGTCGATGTTCGCCGTCGCCTCGTCAAGGATCATGACCGAAGGCTTATGGATGATGGTACGCGCAAACGAGAGAAGCTGGCGCTGTCCGGCGGAGAAGTTGTTTCCTCTCTCCCGCACCGGCTCGTCGAGGCCGTGATCCAGCTTGTTGATAAACTGGTCAGCATTCACGTAATGGCAGACGTCCATGATCTCTTCATCGGAAATCCCCTCCTCGCGGAGAATAATGTTGCTACGGATCGTTCCCGAGAACAGAAAGACATCCTGCAGCATCTGGCCGAATTTTTTCCGCAGGGAATCGATCTTGATCTTTCGGATGTCGATGCCGTCGATCAGAATCTCACCCTTCTGGAACTCGTAGTTCCGGCAGATCAGGGAAAGAATCGTCGATTTTCCGGAACCGGTGGAACCCACAAATGCGATTGTCTCTTTCGGGTTGACGTGGAACGAAACGCCTTTTAACACCCACTCGCCCGGGATATAGGAAAACCATACGTCGCGGAACTCAATTTCGCCCCTGATGCCGGTAAGTTCGATCGCATCCGGCGCATCCTGCATTTTGGGCTCAAGATCCAGAATCGAGAATACTTTCTCGGCGGATGCAAATGCGGACTGCAGCCAGTTGAACTGCTCCGCCAGGTTCTGGATCGGGTTGAAGAATTTTGAAATATACATGTAAAAGCTGACGATCATACCGCTGGTAAGCGTCTGGCCGAGGAACGACGTTCCCTCCAGATAGCCCTTGCCGCCTAAATACAAAAGGCAGAGCACGGAGCTGATATACAGCATGTAGACGAGCGGACGGAAAATACCAAACACGAAAATCTGCTCCTGCTGTGCGCGGCCGAGTGCGTTGCTCTTGTCGGTAAACTCGCGCATCTTGGCATCCTCGCGGTTGAAGATCTGTGTGATTTTCATACCGGAAAGGTTCTCCGACAGATACGTGTTGATGTCCGTAGTACAGTCCTTTACTTTCCGGTGTGCTCTTCGCGAGAATTTGCGGAAAATAATCGAGAACAGCATGATAAACGGCACGAAGCAGAGCACCATCAGCGTCAGCTCATAGTTCAGAAACAGCATCGCAATCAGAATACCGATGATCACGAAGAAGTTCTTCAGAAGATTGACCAGAAGGTTGGTGAACATCAGCGAAATCGCGTTCGTATCGTTTGTCGTTCTCGTGACAAGCTTTCCGACCGGAATCTCATTTAACTGCTCGTGGGAAAGGCGCTCGATGTGGACGAACAGATCCTCCCTCATATTGGAAATGATTTTCTGACCCGTCTTCTGCAGAATCACGGCCTGGAAATACGTGCACGCCATCGAGACAAGAAGGATTGCCGCATAGCCCGCTACCCACAGAAACAGGGTATTCAGCGCGAATTTTCCAACGACGAGCTCCTCAATTTTGCCGACGATCAGCGGCGAAATGATATCGTACGCGATCGAAAACAGCATCAGAAAACCAACAACGATAAACTGGCGGTAAAACGACTTTGCGTAATCCATCAGACGCTGCATGATTTCACTGTCTTTCATGTTCCGCTCAAAGCCGGTTTCTTTTTCTCCATCTTTCACTACAAACGCGGCCACAATCAGCAGGGTGGAAATCACGCCGATGATCGCGCCGACCCAGAGAATCGGATAATAATTGTGCATTTCTACTCCTCCCCCGCTTCCTCTTCAAGTTTCTGCAGATCGACCATCTTGCGGTACGCCGTGCAGGTCCGGTACAGATCCTCGTGTTTTCCGACTGCATGAACTTCTCCGTCCTCGACGAACACGATCTTGTCCATCTGCTCCACCGTTGAAATCCGGTGTGCGATCAGAATTGTCGTCAGTCCCTCACGTTTTTTGAGATTGTCGAGAATCGTGCGCTCTGTTTTGGTATCGACCGCAGAGACGGAATCGTCGAGAATCAGAATCGGTGCGTGTTTCATCAGCGCACGCGCAATCGAGATTCGCTGCTTCTGTCCGCCGGAAACCGTCACACCGCGCTCGCCAAGAACGGTGCGGTAGCCCTCTTTGAACTCTGCGATATTGTCATGGACATCGGACATCATCGCCGCATCCTCAATGGCCTCCTGGTTTTCGTCATCAAAGGCGAAGGAAATATTGCCGGAAATCGTGTCGGAGAACAGGAAGTTGTCCTGCGGCACGTAGGCACAGCCCTCACGCACGGTGTGGATGGAAACGGTGTTGACATCGTGGTCATCAATGAACAGCGTTCCGTCCGGCACGTTGTAGGTGCGGAGCAGCAGATCGACGATGGTCGTTTTTCCGGAACCGGTCTTTCCGACGATGCCGACACTCTCGCCCGGCTCAATGGTAAACGATACGTTTTTCAGCACATCGTACTCCCCGTCCGGATAGCGGAAGGTCAGATTGCGGAACTCGATTTTTCCATGGATGGACGGCAGATCCTGCACACCGCCGCGGTCCTTCACATCGACTTTTGCGTCAAGCAGTTCCGTAATACGGTTTAAGGACGCTTTTCCACGGGATGTCTTCTCGATCAGCATGGAGACCGCCATGATCGGCCATACAACGGCCGAGAAATAGCCGATATACTCGACAAGCTGGCCGGCGTCGAAGCTTCCGCAGTAAACGAGATAGCCGCCGTAGCCTAAGATTACACAGATGACGGACTCGACGAACAGCGTTACCATAATGTTCAGCAGTGTGGAAATTTTGGTATATTCTACGTTGATGTCCTCGTTCTCGCGGTTCAGTCTACGGAACATCATCAGCTCTTTCGTCTCTTTGACGAATGCTTTGATGACAGCAAGACCGGAATAGTTTTCCTGCGCGAAATCGGACAGCTCGGAAAAGGCTGCCTGGCGCTCTTCCCACTTTTTCATCAGGTATTTGCCGAGCGTTGTGCCGGCGGCCATCAGAAATGCCATCGGGATCATGGAAAGGCCGGTCAGGAAATGGTTCATGCGCCACATTTTGATCACGGCAAGCAGGCCTAAAAACAGCGCATCGCAGAACATCAGAATACCGTCGCCGAAGCACTCCTGCACGGTATCGAGATCGTTCGTGTAAAGACTCATCAGGTTTCCGACTTTGTTGACCTGATAATACTCCTGGGACAGCTCCTTGCTGTGCGCGAACATGCAGGTACGAAGATCGGTCACCACGCGGATCGCGGAGCCGAAAAAGCAGACTCGCCACAGGAAACGGCCGACTACCATGACGATAATGGTAATAATCATGGGCCGGCAGACCTGATCCAGCAGAAATTCCATATCAAACACCGCCGCCTGGCCGTTGACCAGAACAGGGTCGCCGTTCATGCCGTTGATGACCATGCGGTACAGCTCCGGTATGAAAAGCTGGAAATAATCTACGAGAATCAGCGCTGCAAGACCGAGAATCAGAATGGGCGCATTCTTCAGGTAGTATTTGTTAATGTACTTTCCAAATATCATATATTTTCTCCCTCTTTTTGTTTTTGCCATTGTCTGCTATGATCTTTCTGACCATAACAGTCCTTCCCTTTTCCAAAGCGTTTTCGCCCCGGAATGCCTCCTTTCTTCTCCTGCATTTCACAGCTCCGATGCAATTTTAACAGAGATAAACAGAAGGAACTGGACTTTGAAAAATCCAATTCCTTCTGTTCCAATTCACATTCCTGCTCCAAAAGCGTTCCGCTTCTTCTTTGCAGGACACCGTTGTCCTGTGAATGTTTGTTCTATTTTTTAGTATACGGTTCTTTTTCTCTCCCGTCAAGCATTTCACGCGTTTTTCTGTTTTCTTTTTTATTTTTTGCCGTTTTCCGCTTTTTTTTCGCAAAATCTGCGCATTCCGGTTAAAACAGCCAAAAGAAGAAGAAGGCTGACGCCAAGTGTGATCCACCACGTTCTGGTCACGGCTGCAATCAGATATCCCACCAGGCAGACACACGCCGTAACGGCCGCATACTGCATCTGCGTCGATACGTGGTTCAGATGGTTGCTCTGCGCACCCGCACTTGACATAACCGTCGTATCCGAGATCGGCGAAATATGGTCACCGCAGACCGCCCCTGCCAGGACGGCGGATACCGAGATAATCATCATCTCCAGATTTGTTCCGGCGGCGAACATGCCCGTTGCAATCGGCACAAGAATCGCGAACGTTCCCCAGGAGGTTCCCGTCGAAAAGGAAAGGAACACCGCCACGGCGAACAGCACCACCGGGATAAAAATACTTGCGGATGCATGGTCTCCCACGACGCTTCCGACAAACTGGGCCAGGCCCATCGCATCACCGACGCCTTTTAAGGTCCACGCAAAGACGAGAATCGTAACCGCCGGAACCATCAGCTTGAAGCCCTCGGACAGGCTGTCCATAAAGCTCTTGAAGGTGATGACCTTCCGCGGCAGATACAGCGCCATCATAAACAGGATCGTCACGACGGAGGCAAAAATCAGACTCGTCTCTGCATCACATCCTGCGAACGCGGAAATCACATTGTCCGCGCCGCCGAGGAAGCCAGTGTAAACCATCGCTCCAATCGCTGATACAATCAGTACGGCAACCGGGAGCACGAGGTCGATGACTTTTCCATTCGGATTGACCTCCTGCTCGGAAACCTGCTCAAACTCCTCGCCTCCGGTCGTGAAAAGATCACCTTTGGCGGCATTATCCTCGTGGAGCTTCATCTGACCAAAATCAAAGCCGGTGTAGCAGATGTAAAAGACCATCGCAATTGTAAGGATCGCATACAGGTTATACGGAATTGTCCGCAGAAACAGCTGGAATCCGCTGATTCCCGCATCCGCCGGCACATACGAGTTGACGGCTGCCGCCCAGCTTGAGATCGGCGCGATAATGCAGATCGGCGCTGCGGTGGAGTCGATGATGTATGCGAGTTTCGCGCGGGAAACCTTGTGGCTGTCCGTGACCGGGCGCATGACAGAGCCGACTGTCAGACAGTTGAAATAGTCATCCACAAAAATCAGAACACCAAGCCCCATCGTTGCCAGAAGCGCACTCCGCTTCGTTTTGATCTTCGTCCCCGCCCATTTTCCATACGCCGCCGAGCCGCCGGATTTCGCCATCAGCACGACAACCATGCCAAGCAGGATATCGAATATCAGAATGTTGATGTTCATGCTGTTCCGTAAAATTTCAAAGAAGCTTGTGAACGCATCCCAC
>OODN01001099.1_pt1 | contig 10882 bp, 9 predicted proteins | sample 1671651 | NCBI WGS metagenome assembly OODN01 (sample SAMN06348178, study PRJEB24527) | human gut metagenome | biome: human gut; feature: ankylosing spondylitis patient; material: feces | host: Homo sapiens | place: China | collected 2015-10 | reverse complement strand
ATTGACTATAAAGAAGTAGTACAAACACGCTCTTGAGTTCTCAAACCACCACCACTCACCCACCTCGCAGCCCTCCGGAAGGAGAACCACTCGCTGAGCGGCAGCAAGGAGATAACTTACACGCATTCGCGGACTCGCGCAAATCAGGCATGAAAAAACACGCCAGAATCGTTGAAACGACGGCGTTCCATCGGCGTGTCGAAATCGACGTTTCGCACGCCCATATCTTCAGTCCAGAACCAGACATCGTCGAAAAACGGATTGAAAAATTTGGCCGATGGGCGTGTCGCGAATCACCTCTTACGGCGCATGCGGCGCACCGCCAATTATCGGAATCATCATTGATCCAGTACACCGATAAGAACCATTATGTCCGGATCACTATCTGCTCGCCAGTCGCGCACCAATCAACCGCCTGGTAGCGATGCGGTTGCCGTATCGCTTGCCTTGGCACGACCAACGACCGAATGGCATCAGCACATTCAGAACCGCCGGTCCGATCCATGCATCGCAGCACAGATCAGTCGTGGTCCCACGGGTATGGGGAGGCCCCGTTGCCGTGTGGGTGCCGGAGGTGTCCTGTTTGTGTCCGGGCATGCGAGAAGCCCCGGGTGTTTTTGTGGGGGTGTGTGGGTTTGGGTCGTGAGTGTTTCGGGTATGCGAAAGCCCCTTGGGGCGTGTGCTCCGAGGGGCTTCCTGTACGTGTGGTGCGGCGGCGTGCTACTCTCCCACACCCTGTCGGGTGCAGTACCATCGCCGTGCCAGGCCTTAGCTTCCGGGTTCGGAATGGGACCGGGCGTCTCACCTGGGCCATGGCCGCCGCAAATCTTCTCTTGTACGGTCAGACGCTGGGGTCTGCCGGCCTGTGGCGGCCTGGGAACCGGACAGCGGACGCGGATATGTCGATGTTTCGTCTTGTGGCCAGACAATGCTCATTGCCGTCTGGTGTCGTTTGCAGGAGGAAGATGCGGTCCAACCGCCAGGGGTTGGAATGTTGGTGTTGCCTTTCGTCCGTTAGTACCGGTCGGCTCCACCCCTCGCGGGGCTTCCACGTCCGGCCTATCGACCACGTGTTCTGCATGGGGACTACAGGAACTCGAAGGTTCCACGGAATGCTTATCTTGGAGCAGGCTTCCCGCTTAGATGCTTTCAGCGGTTATCCCTTCCGAACGTAGCCAACCGGCCGTGCCACTGGCGTGACAACCGGCATACCAGAGGTTCGTCCACCCAGGTCCTCTCGTACTATGGGCAGGCCTCCTCAGGATTCCAACGAGCGCAGAGGATAGAGACCAAACTGTCTCACGACGTTCTGAACCCAGCTCGCGTGCCGCTTTAATCGGCGAACAGCCGAACCCTTGGGACCTGCTCCAGCCCCAGGATGCGACGAGCCGACATCGAGGTGCCAAACCATCCCGTCGATATGGACTCTTGGGAATGATCAGCCTGTTATCCCCGGGGTACCTTTTATCCGTTGAGCGATGCCGCGCCCGTGCGCCGGCACCGGATCACTATCTCCGACTTTCGTCCCTGCCCGAACCGTCGTTCTCGCAGTCAAGCCCGCTTGTGCGATTACACTCGAAACCCGATTGCCAACCGGGCTGAGCGGACCTTTGAGCGCCTCCGTTACTCTTTGGGAGGCAACCGCCCCAGTTAAACTACCCGCCAGGCACTGTCCCTGAACAGGATGACTGTTCGAGGTGAGACGTCAAACGAGAACAGAGCGGTATTTCACCTTGCGGCTCCACACGGGCTGGCGCCCATGCTTCGAAGCCTCCCGCCTATGCTACACAATCCGCGCCTAACGCCAATACCAAGGTATAGTAAAGGTCCCGGGGTCTTTTCGTCCTTCTGCGCTTAACGAGCATCTTTACTCGTACTGCAATTTCGCCGAGCTCCTGGTCGAGACAGTGGGGAAGTCGTTACGCCATTCGTGCAGGTCGGAACTTACCCGACAAGGAATTTCGCTACCTTAGGATGGTTATAGTTACCACCGCCGTTTACCGGGGCTTGAATTCACCGCTTCACCCGAAGGCTGACGGATCCTCTTAACCTTCCGGCACCGGGCAGGCGTCAGTGCATATACAGCGGCTTGCGCCTTCGCATGCACCTGTGTTTTTGGTAAACAGTCGCTACCCCCTGGTCTGTGCCACCCCCCAACGCTCCGAGGGCAAGCCTCTTCACGCCCGGGGGTCTCCCTTATACCGAAGGCACGGGAGTGATTTGCCGAGTTCCTTGACCAGGATTCGCTCGATCGCCTTGGTATTCTCTACCTGACCACCAGTGTCGGTTTGGGGTACGGGCGGCGACGCCCCTCGCGCCGAGGCTTTTCTCGACGGCCTGGACCACCGGATATCGCGTCCAAAGGACGCCCATCATCACACCTCACCCTATGCGTCCCACGGATTTGCCTATGGGACGGGCTGCGTGCTTGACCACGGAAAACCACCTCCGCGGCCGGCTCCCATTCCGTGTCACCCCTGTGCGCTAGCCTACCAAGACTACGCTCCCAACAGCCACGCGCCCCGAACCCCGAAGGGAACGACGCCACGCGACCGGAGGTTAGTACTCATCCGTTCGGCTCTTACGGTACGCCGCCGGTACGGGAATATCCACCCGTTCATCCATTCGACTACGCCTGTCGGCCTCGCCTTAGGACCCGACTCACCCGGGGACGACGAACGTGGCCCCGGAACCCTTGGTCATCCAGCGGACGGGATCCTCACCCGTCTCTCGCTACTCATGTCTGCATTCTCACTCCCGCGCGGTCCACGGCACGGTTCCCCGGCCGCTTCGCCCCACGCGGGACGCTCTCCTACCCAACGGCCGCAAAGGCCGCTGCCGCGTCTTCGGTGGTGTGCTTGAGCCCCGCTACATTGTCGGCGCGGAACCACTAGACCAGTGAGCTGTTACGCACTCTTTCAAGGATGGCTGCTTCTGAGCCAACCTCCTGGCTGTCTATGCGACTCCACATCCTTTCCCACTTAGCACACGCTTCGGGACCTTAGACGACGATCTGGGCTGTCTCCCTCTCGACGACGGAGCTTATCCCCCGCCGACTCACTGCCGGAATACACATCCACGGTATTCGGAGTTTGGCTGCTATTGGTACCCCACACGGGCCCGCAAGCATCCAGTAGCTCTACCCCCGCGATGCAATCAACCGACGCTGCACCTAAATGCATTTCGGAGAGAACCAGCTATCACGGAATTTGATTGGCCTTTCACCCCTAGCCCCAGGTCATCCCCCCGGTTTTCAACCCAGGTGGGTTCGGTCCTCCACGCGGTCTTACCCGCGCTTCAACCTGCCCAGGGCTAGATCATCCCGCTTCGGGTCCAGGGCGCGCGACTCAAAACGCCTTTTGAGACTCGCCTTCGCTACGGCTCCCCCACCACGGGTTAGCCTCGCCACGCACCACTGACTCGCAGACTCATTTTTCGATAGGCACGCCGTCACCCCACAAGGAGGCTCCGACGGATTGTAGGCGCACGGTTTCAGGAACTCTTTCACTCCCCTCCCGGGGTGCTTTTCACCTTTCCCTCACGGTACTGGTACGCTATCGGTCAGACAGGTATGCTTAGACTTACCCCACGGTCGGGGCCGATTCACACGGGATTCCACGAGGCCCGCGCTACTTGGGACACATGATCGGAAGACGGCAAGCTTCCAGGTACGGGGCTGGCACCCTCTGCGGCCAGGCCTTCAAGCCTGTTCCCCTGGCAAGCCGTTTTATGACTCCCGCCCGGTCCGTCGGAACCGGGACACACGCTCCCGCAACACCACGAACGCAACCCCCGACGGGTATCACGCGCCCATGGTTTGGTCTGATCCGCTTTCGCTCGCCACTACTCACGGAGTATCCCTTCCTGCAGGTACTGAGATGTTTCACTTCCCTGCGTACCCCCGGAACCCAAAGGTCCCGTGCCGGCCCATGACGGCCGGCGGGTTGCCCCATTCGGAAATCCTCGGATCGAAGCCATGTTGGAGGCTCCCCGAGGCTTATCGCATCCTCAAACGTCCTTCATCGGTACTGTCTGCCAAGGCATCCACCATACGCCCTTCAGGGCGGCACACGCCCCGAAAAACCCTAATGATAGCTTCAAACGCCAGACGACAAATCATCACACTGTAAAAAATGATCACAAAACGATCGATCTCGAAACCAGACTCCAAAAAAGAAGCCTGGCGAAATCGCGATAAAGCAAGCAGGACAAAAAATCCTGCATTGCTCGCGTCCACTATCCAGTTCTCAAACCACCACGCGCCCCGACCGGACCCGACCCGCGGCCCGCAAGGCCGACGGCGTCCCGCCAGGGGCATCCGGAAAACCGCACGCACCCAAAACGGATGCGGGTGGCGGTCCGGGAACCCAAAAGCATACCCATACCACTCCCCGCAAGGCCCCAAGGACCCGCGAAGCCAACGATCTCTTCCACACCAGCACGCCCACACGAACCGGAGACGATCCCCGGCGCATGGGCCACACGACGGACGCCAGACCGGCGTCCTGAAAAACTCCGTAGAAAGGAGGTGATCCAGCCGCACCTTCCGGTACGGCTACCTTGTTACGACTTAGTCCCAATCACGAGTCTCACCTTAGACGGCTCCATCCACAAAGGGTTAGGCCACCGGCTTCGGGTGCTACCCACTTTCATGACTTGACGGGCGGTGTGTACAAGGCCCGGGAACGCATTCACCGCGGCGTTGCTGATCCGCGATTACTAGCGACTCCGCCTTCATGGAGTCGGGTTGCAGACTCCAATCCGAACTGAGACCGGTTTTCAGGGATCCGCTCCACGTCGCCGTGTCGCATCCCGTTGTACCGGCCATTGTAGCATGCGTGAAGCCCTGGACGTAAGGGGCATGATGATCTGACGTCATCCCCACCTTCCTCCGAGTTGACCCCGGCGGTCCCCCGTGAGTTCCCACCATGACGTGCTGGCAACACAGGGCGAGGGTTGCGCTCGTTGCGGGACTTAACCCAACATCTCACGACACGAGCTGACGACGACCATGCACCACCTGTGAACCCGCCCCGAAGGGAAACGACATCTCTGCCGCGGTCGGGAACATGTCAAGCCCAGGTAAGGTTCTTCGCGTTGCATCGAATTAATCCGCATGCTCCGCCGCTTGTGCGGGCCCCCGTCAATTTCTTTGAGTTTTAGCCTTGCGGCCGTACTCCCCAGGCGGGATGCTTAACGCGTTAGCTCCGACACGGAACCCGTGGAACGGGCCCCACATCCAGCATCCACCGTTTACGGCGTGGACTACCAGGGTATCTAATCCTGTTCGCTCCCCACGCTTTCGCTCCTCAGCGTCAGTAACGGCCCAGAGACCTGCCTTCGCCATTGGTGTTCTTCCCGATATCTACACATTCCACCGTTACACCGGGAATTCCAGTCTCCCCTACCGCACTCCAGCCCGCCCGTACCCGGCGCAGATCCACCGTTAAGCGATGGACTTTCACACCGGACGCGACGAACCGCCTACGAGCCCTTTACGCCCAATAATTCCGGATAACGCTTGCACCCTACGTATTACCGCGGCTGCTGGCACGTAGTTAGCCGGTGCTTATTCGAAAGGTACACTCACCCGAAGGCTTGCTCCCGATCAAAAGCGGTTTACAACCCGAAGGCCGTCATCCCGCACGCGGCGTCGCTGCATCAGGCTTGCGCCCATTGTGCAATATTCCCCACTGCTGCCTCCCGTAGGAGTCTGGGCCGTATCTCAGTCCCAATGTGGCCGGTCGCCCTCTCAGGCCGGCTACCCGTCGTAGGCTCGGTGGGCCGTTACCCCGCCGACTACCTGATAGGACGCGACCCCATCCCATACCGATGAAATCTTTCCCGACACCCCATGCGAGGAGTCGGAGCATCCGGCATTACCACCCGTTTCCAGGAGCTATTCCGGTGTATGGGGCAGGTCGGTCACGCATTACTCACCCGTTCGCCACTCTCACCACCAAGCAAAGCCTGATGGATCCCGTTCGACTTGCATGTGTTAAGCACGCCGCCAGCGTTCATCCTGAGCCAGAATCGAACCCTCCACAAAAAAACTTTGCAGAAAGCCAACATGTGACTCTCAAAAACAAGAAAATTGACGATCGCCTTATAAGGAAAGGCGCATCGCACGAAAACCTCACCGTCCTTCAAGGCCTCCCGGCCACTCGCGAACGAGCGGACGATGAACTGGCAATCATTGACTATAAAGAAGTAGTACAAATACGCTCTTGAGTTCTCAAACCACCACCACACCAGCAGACCGTCCCGAACCTCAGGAGCGGAACCGCCGTGCTGAGCAGCGAGATGTAAACTTACACGTCCTTGCCGATCCACGCAAATCGACCTTCCGCAAACACCGTGTAAACCGTTGAAAAATAACGTATCTCTCGGCGTGTCGAAATCGCAGGAAAATCGAGTGATGAGCACCATTTCACAGCACAATCCCGCTGGAAAAACCTCAACATACCTCGCTACAGGTCAAGATCCGGGCGTGTCACACACGAGACGAACGAATGACAGAAAGGTACAAGACAAACAGCGGGCAAAACATCCAGCGGGAACAGACACAACACGACTACGCCTGACACACATCCAGCAACGTCAATTCGTCCGACCAACTTACGCCTTGCCACACAACCTGCGAGCGACTCCGTCTACCAGCGCTTGCCACAGCGCTTGCCACCATTGCCGGGCCTGCCACCGGCGCCCCACGGCCCGCGCCCCTCGGCATGCAGCACACCCAGATGATGCTTCATGGCGACCAGCATGATGTGCGTATCTTCCAAGCCAAGATGTCGTTCGCTTTTGGATGCATCCAACGCGCCCTGACGTTTGGCATACGCATCCAACGTATTGTTGCCGTGCGGATGCTCATCATCGGGAATCGACCCCTCATCCCAACGACGGCTCATCGGCAATGTGTCGATGATCGTGATATTGCCGGCACGATAGCTTTCCGCATATCCGGCGACGTTCAGCATGAAAAAGCTATGCTCGAACCGGGCGTTATGCGCAACATATGGCTGCTGTTCGAGTCGTTGCAGCAATCCGATCTGAGCTTCGGGCCATTCGTCGAACAGACGAAAGTCCGCGCTGGCGCGATCGCGCACGTCAATACCGGTAAGGTCGAGAATCAGAGGATTGCCAAGCAGCGCATTCTGCGCGGGAACGCCGAAGGAAAGACGTGCCTGGCCATATGCATCGCCGGTCTCGTAATAATCCTGTTCGTAGCGGTAGCCCGCGGGCTCGCCGGCAGGACGAGGCGAGATCATGTTCATGAATTCGAATCCGGCATCGATGATGTACACGCGAGCCGGATCCGTACCCGTAGTTTCGATATCAATGCCCATCACCGTGTCGACGTCACGGCCGGGAAGGTAGGCGTCACGCCAATCCGACTTTTTGTAATCCGCCAAACGTCGGTCCTGCGCGGCTTCCGCCGAGTCAGCGGAACCGCCAGCGGATCCGAGGGAGCCATAGTCGAACACCTTCGAGCCTCCCGGACTCGTCACCCCGCTCAAATTCGCGCGTGACATGGCGTAATCGCTGGCACGCTTCTGCTCACGTTCCGCGGCACGACGTTCGGCACGGCCATTGACGATCTGCGCGGTACGATCCTGAATATCGTTAAGATTCACGAGGCTTTCCGCTCCGGCAACAGACTGCAGCACGGGCACTATCACCCGCTCCCGCCGCTCTTCGGCAATCGTCCACAATCCCATCGCAACACCAATGCGCCGCAACACGGCAATTTCGTCGCACAACCTACGGTTCGCATAGGCGAGCGCGCGAGGCAAACGGTATGAAGCGATCAGACGGTCGAAATCCGTCATGAAGGTGGTATTGCATTGCGCGATGATGGATTCGAGCCGGTCACGGACCGCCAAATCCTTTTTCAGCAGATTATGCAACTGTTGGACGGATGGTACCGAATCCTGCATGGGATCCGTTTTCTCCGAGGTCGACGAAAACGTGGTATCCGCGGCATTCAGAACGGCGATCAGGTCGATGCCTTGGCTTTTGGCGGCTCCGATGCCGTGTTCCAAGTCGAGAGACATGACCCAATGCCAGTCGATGCGCTCATTGTCGGCGTTTTTCGGCATCGATGCCGACCATTGGCTGATGTCTTGTTTGGCTTCGGTAAGCCAGGAACGGCCCGTCTTTGCTTCGTTCATACTTTGCATGGTAGCCGAGAGGGGGCGCAGTACACGTCGGCGCGTACAAAAAACCATGATGCTTCTCGGATAGCGCAATCTTAAGTTTTTTGAGATTCGAAAGGTTATCTTGGGTTCGTTTTATTTCGTTGATTTTCGGTAAGAGAAAGAACAATGCTACGAAAAACGATTATGTTCACCAAGCATTCGTCGTCAGGATACGATCATGCGCGTTGCAGACGGAGCACGACGTCGCGTACGAAATCATTCCATCGCAACGCGAACGCCGATATTGTCGATAATGCTGCGAAATGCAAACATGGTTACGCTCATACGTGCGTCTGCCGTGGGGAGTGTGATGCGTGCGCGCGTTGCACTGGTTATGCGCATGGTGGTATGACGAAAAAATGACGGTATGACAAAAAGGGAGAGGCCTGTGGGCCTCTCCCCCTGCAGGATATTCCGCGGATTGCGCAACGATAGGATTCCGTGACAATCGGATTCCGCAGCGTTTTTCGCCGCGCATGTATGCGATTTGCGGCGTGCGCTCCTGGTTTACAGTTCGAATCCGAGTTCGGCGGCGGCTTCGGTGGGAACCGGATCGTCGCACCAGAAATCCTCAAGATTCTCGTTGGTGGCGAGGCTGCGGATTTCCGCCTTGTCGATATACAGTTCGCCGCTCAGATGGTCGGTTTCGTGCTGGAAGATGCGGGCCGGCCAGCCGTGCAGATGTTCCTCATGCTGTTTGCCATCTTCATCCTGCCAGCGGGCGGTGATGTCGAGCCAGCGCTTGCGTACCGCCTGATAGCCGTCGAAGCTCAGGCAGCCTTCGTAGAAGCTGCGGGTTTCGGTGCCGATCGGCTCATAGCTGGGGTTGATGATGACGTGGAATGGGAATTCGGCCGCTTCGCGCGGGTCATCGTCATCGTCGTCGCGCACATGGTCTTCCACCACGGCAAGCGCCAGTCCGAGGCCGATCTGGGTTGCGGCGAGACCTACGCCCGGCGCTTCGATCATGGTGACGCGCATGGTTTCGATGAGCTTGTCAAGTGTCTTGCGGCTCAGTTGGCCTTCGTAGGCTGCGGTCTGCTGGCGCAGTACCGGTTCACCTGCCTGCACGATGGGAAGCAGCTGTTCCTTGCCGCCGGTTTTGATGAGTTTTTCGACCTCGCGGTTGAGCTCGAGGTTGACTTTCGAGTTACGTCCAAACATGGGGTTCCTTCGCGGATTGGTTCGGGATTTTGGATTGCCAAATACTGTGTATCGGCGGTGTGATTACAAGGCGAGTTCTTCGGCCACGACTTTGGCGAGACGGTCGCAGACCTCGTCGGCCTGCTGCTGGGTTTCCGCTTCAGCCATGACGCGCACGAGCGGTTCGGTGCCGGAGGGACGCAAGAGCACGCGGCCGGTGTCGCCGAGCATTTTCTCTTCGCGTTCGACGGCCGCCTGCACTTTGGCGTTGGTTTTGGCTGCGAGCTTGTCGACGTTTGGCACATTGATGAGGGTTTGCGGCAGTTGCGGGAAGTCGGATGCGAGTTCTTTGAGACTCTTGCCGGAGTTGACCACTTCGTTGCACAAGGTCAGTGCGGTGAGTGTACCGTCGCCGGTGGTGGCGAATTCGCGGTTGATCACGTGGCCGGACTGTTCGCCGCCGAGCGAATAGTCGCCGCGCAGCATTTCCTCAAGCACGTAACGGTCGCCCACGCCGGTTTGCACGGTTTTGATGCCCATGGAACGCAGGGCGAGCTTCAGGCCGAGGTTGCTCATCACGGTTACCACGAGGGTGTCGTGGTTGAGTTTGCCCGCGTTTTTCTTGGCACGTGCAAGAATGCCCATGATCTGATCGCCGTTGACCATATTGCCTTCGCCGTCTACGGCAAGGCAACGGTCGGCGTCACCGTCGAATGCCACGCCCAAGTCGGCTCCGGAGGCTTTGACCATGGCCTGCAGCTGTTCGGGGTGTGTGGATCCGGCGTTCTTGTTGATGTTGTAGCCGTCTGGCGAAGCGTTGATCACGATCACGTCGGCTCCTGCGCGGCGCAACGCTTCCGGCGCGACCACGGAGGTGGCGCCGTTGGCGCAGTCAGCCACGACTTTCAAGCCTTTCAACGGTGTCGGCTGGGACTTGTCAGGCCCGATGGGGGCGATTGTGGATACCAGATGGTCGATATACAGGTTGGTTGCGGTTGCCGTGTCGTGGCTGATACGTCCCACGCCTGCACCGGTCGGGCGTTCCCAATCCTGGCCGAGCACGTTTTCGATTTCGTCTTCTTTGGTGTCAGGCAGTTTGAATCCGCCGCGTGCGAAGAATTTGATGCCGTTGTCGGGCATGGGGTTATGGGATGCGGAAATCACGGCACCCATTTCCACGTTCAGCACGGAAGTCAGGTATGCGACACCCGGAGTTGGAATAATGCCCGCGTCGATCACGTCGAATCCACCTGCGGACATGCCTGCGGACAGTGCCGCTGCAAGAAAATCGCCGGAAACGCGAGTATCGCGGCCGACCAGTGCACGGCGACGACCGTCGAATTCGCTTTTGTCTCCATCATCGCCAAGCACGCGCACCGCAGCATCGCCCAAATCCAACGCAAGCTGTGCGGTCAAAGCCCTATTCGCCAATCCTCGAACACCGTCTGTTCCGAACATACGTGGCATGAGTCTCAAGTCCTCGCTATCTCAAGTTATATTGCCGTGCACCATCGTACTCAACGGGTTCACCATTCAAC
>OODN01001098.1_pt1 | contig 10889 bp, 9 predicted proteins | sample 1671651 | NCBI WGS metagenome assembly OODN01 (sample SAMN06348178, study PRJEB24527) | human gut metagenome | biome: human gut; feature: ankylosing spondylitis patient; material: feces | host: Homo sapiens | place: China | collected 2015-10 | reverse complement strand
AATTAGTAATCCAAATGATTACTTATTGCTATCGTGACTGGGATTCTTATCTTACCCACCAATACGATGAGCAATACAACATTAAAAATGAACGTGGCCTGACAAGCAGGGAGTATTACGATAAATTAGAGGAAAACGAACTGAAATATGCTGACCATGCCTATGCTGAGGTGATTGCAGATACGTTTAACGAATTTAAGAAAATTCTTGTCCCCAAATATCTTGCCGCTCTTGATATTATGTCAACTAACATTGAGAAAATTCTCATCCAATATCCTCGTCTCCGCCTGCAGTTCAATCAGGTAATCGCAAACAATTTCAAGCTTGATGCCCATGGGAAAATGCACGTGATGGACGCCCCGCTCCAAGATATAAGAAATAAGTATAACTACTACCGTGAAAACTTTAGTTAGGAGATTTTAGATGATATGAAGCCCAAAATTACACCGGAAATGAAATTAGGGATGAGAGAGTTTGAAAATACCATGTTTATGCTCAAAGCAATCCCTTGTGAAGAAAATATCAACCGTTTTGCGCTTCAAGGTAACCTCAACCCAGAACGATTAGATAACATTGCCTGGTTCTTACCGGCATATCTTTCAGCCGATTTCAACCTCTTCTTTATTTTTGCTCCAAACGTCAATAATCGTTGGGCAATTAGTTGCTCACAAGTTCATATTGAGAATGATAACCAAATTACAGCAATGAGCGAAACTGTTCCAACTGGTCTTGGTTTGAATGCAGTAAACGAATTAAGTCCTAGTTCCGCAATTGAATTGGTAGCTTATCTAAAAACACTCGAAGTAAATGGATTAGGTTATTTTGACGAAGAAGTTGGTAAAGAAGAAAATGTACGTTTTCAATAAACAATATATAATCGATAATTATTAGAGAGCCGATTTTTTATATACCTATTATTAAAAGACACCCTTCACATTTGTGTGAGGGGTGTCATCATCTATTTGTTACTAAGCCGACAATTATGTTCACAAAGCAATATTAATCTCTAAACATATATACAACTCTCTATATTCGAACTTTTACTAAAAAACCACCCATAAATTCAAATCATATGATGATTCGAATCTCTAATAACGAGCTTTATTATAAATAATCAAATAAAACAAGTATTCACGAAGTAGTTTTTGATGGAGCACCTTCAAATCCATTAAAAAACTTCCCTAATGAAATTTAGACCTCTTTTTATCAACCATAAATAAAAATCAATTTAGAATGTAACTTTACCGAAAGTAATTTTGCTAATGTAGCGCTATTAATCATAAACTACTTTATATTAAAACTAACAATTATTTTATACGCATATTACAAGTTATTTAGTACGGTCGAAGGAGTATATGAACTGTATTCAAATACTCTAAATTTATTTTTGGGGTAAACGTATTATCATTTAAGAATGGAGTTAACATTTTAACTAATTGGTTATTTTATAGCATTCTCTAAGAATATATGATGTCAAAAAAGCCTACATCAATTCATTTTACCCGTAGGTTTTCTAATAACGCGGTTTATTACATTTTACAATTATCATTCCCATTTTGCCAATTATCTTTATTAATATTCATAAAGAATAATTTGCGGTATACTATTAATAGATAATTTATTGCATTAGGGGTGCCCATAGTGCTGGGCTGAGATATGCAGTGATGCATGGACTCTAGAACCTGTAAGTTAACGCTTGCGTAGGAAAATGCACCGGACTTTAATACTCAAAGTAGGTGTATCTCCTACCTTGAGTATTTTTTATTTAAGGAGCTAATTTTATGGTACAACGTCAAATTAACTGGTCACTGATCGATCGAGTTCGTACTAAAAACCCGATTGTCCTTAATCTCGCCAATTTAGTAACAATTGATAAAGTTGCCGATGCCGTTAGTGCTGTCGGAGCGTCGCCGATCATGTCTGTTGAGCCCACTGAAGCAGATGAAATGGTGACGCTGGCCGATGCCCTTTCTATCAATCTTGGAACAATCAATAAGCATCAGGCGACACAAATTAAGACGGTTTTGCGAGCTGCCACGCCACTCAAACCCCTCGTTTTAGATCCGGTAGCGGTAAGTGCGATTCCATCCCGCTTAGAGTTTGCCCACTTATTGCTAAATGATTTTCATTTTGATGTTATTCGTGGTAACGCCAGTGAAATTGCTGCTTTAGTAGAAGCTGACAATACTAGTCATGGAATCGACGCTGGTAAAGTTCCTAATCAGGTTCAAATTGCCAAAACGTGTGCTCGACGTTACCATTCAATTGTAGTCTTGACTGGTGAAACTGACATAATAACTGATGGGCAAGTCATCTATGAAAATCCCTTTTCTGCCGAGATGTTAACGATGAATGTGGGTAGTGGCGACATGCTTTCTAGTATCATCGCTGCATTTCTAGGGATTACTTCTAATACTTGGGATGCTTGTATTGTTGCAACGGTTTTGGTATCTGCTGCTGGAGTATTAGCTAACCGTTATTCAGTCGGACTCGGTTCGTGGCAAGTACAGTTTTTTGACCAGCTTTCGATTATGGATACGAAAGCATTACTAGAATTCTTTGAGGAAAGCGAGGAAGATTACCTTGATTAATGATTATCCCCAGGCTTTAACAATTGCTGGAACTGATAGTGGCGGTGGTGCCGGTATTCCAGCGGATGTAAAGACGATGCAAATGCGCGGAGTATACTCAGCAATGGTAGTCGTCGCAGTCACTGCGCAAAATACATTAGGAGTGCAAGATGCCCTGCCAATGCCTGAAAAATTAATTGATGAGCAATTTGCTTCAATCGCTGGTGATTTGAAAATTAGGGCTTGTAAAACGGGGATGCTGGCTGATCCTATCCGCGTAAGAGCGGTTGTACGAAATTTAAAAAAATATGATTTAGGACCGCTTATTGTTGATCCAGTCATGGTAGCAAAGGGTGGCGCAAAGTTGCTTAGTGATGATGCGATTTCAATTGTAAGGGATGAACTTATCCCCCTCGCCTCTCTGGTTACGCCAAACATTCCAGAAGCTTATGAGTTGACGGGAATGGCAATAAAGAATAAAAATGATATTAAAAAGGCTGCCCGCGAATTGCAAAAGCATGGAGCAAAAAATATTCTCATAAAAGGTGGCCATGCAGAATCTTCAGGCAAAGCTGATGATTATATTTTATTTGAAGATGGTAATGATATGTGGTTAACTGCTCCCCGTGTTAATACTAAAAATACTCATGGGACTGGTGATACAATTTCTGCATGTATTACTGCGGAAATTGCTAAGGGTCACTCCATGGAACAGGCAATTATGATTGGGAAGACATATGTCGAAAAGACGATTAGCAAGGGTATTAATGTTGGTCATGGTCATGGGCCACTTAATCACTGGGTTAAAATTGAAGGAGACGATCTAAAATGATGTTTGATCCAAAAATGTTACAAGTATACTTAGTTGGTGGAACACAAGATGTCCATAATGACGTTGTTAAATTTCTTGAAAAAGTGGAGCTAGCAATGAAGAGTGGTATCACTGCCTTCCAATATCGAGAAAAGGGAAACTCGAAGTTACGGCCTAATGAACGAGTAGACTTAGGACTAGAACTACGGACCTTATGTACGCGCTATGGAATTCCATTGATTGTTGATGACGATTATGAATTGGCTCAGCAAATAAACGCTGATGGAGTTCACGTTGGACAAAATGATACTAAAATTGAACAAGTATCTGTCGCTGTAGGTCATCAGATGTTCATCGGCTATTCCTGTAATACACCAGAACAAGTTGAACTTGCTAATACAATGGACTTTGTTGATTATATTGGTTGTGGTCCCGTTTTCCCTACAAAATCAAAGTCTGACGCTGATGCTGCTATTGGTATCAATCGTCTTGAACGTTTAAACATGATTAGCGAACGTCCTGTAGTTGCAATTGGGGGCATCGATGAAGAAAATATGAAAGTTGTTCATGACACTGGCATTGCAGGGCTAGCTGTTATTTCCTTAGTCTTTGATAGCAAGGATCTTGCAGCAACTGTAAAGAAAATGAAGAATTTGTATAAATAAAAAATAGCAAGGTTGGAAGAAATTTCAGCCTTGCTATTTTATTAGAGAATGTTTTTACTAAAGGTTATTTTGTCCTTGCTTTTGCTTCCTGCATCCATTTTGAAATTCCAATTGAAATTGCGACTCCAATCCCCAACGGAAGAAAAGCTGTAAAGTTAAGGTGACAAACTTCAAATAACATAAATAATGCCATTAACGGTGCCTGCTGTGACGCTGCTAAAAATAATGAGGCCCCAATAACTGCACACTGCGTTAAGGTAACAACCGGGAAGAAGTGCATATAAGGAATACCGAGAAATACTCCAATAACTGCTCCAGCGGCAATCGATGGCGTCAGTGTTCCTCCATAGCCTCCACATTTGATTGTAAATAAGGTAACTATTACTTTAGCAACTAGACCAAACAAGAGCGCTCCTAGGACCTGAGAATTGACGGTGGTCGTATTCATGGCTAATTGAGCAAGTCCCCGCCCGTTTCCCATAATTTGTGGATAAAAAGCTGCAATTGCTCCTGCTGAGAACGATAAAAGTGGTAATTGCCAGAAAATATTTTTACCCGTTGCTCGTTTACTAGAAGCTGCTTTAACTCCTTGTTTAAACCAGGTTCCGGTTACTCCAAGGATTAATCCTAGCACAATTGCTAATGGAACAGATAGCAAAGAGAAATCTCGACTCCTAACAATATAATATGGTTCGAATCCTTTTAAAATCGAACCAATCATCGTTGCGATTACTGACATGATTAAGCTAACGGAAACTGAACGGGCATTAATGCGCCGATATAAAATTTCTAAACAGAAAACAGTTCCTGTAATAGGTGCAATATAGACCCCCGCGAATCCAGCTCCAGCAGCAGCGGCGATTAATAAACGTTTATCTTCATCATTAAGGTGCAACCACCGATAAGACTTAAGCATTCGAGACCATTTCTGAGCGATAGCAGCCCCTGCTTCTCGTGGGGCTAATTCACGACCGATGGAATTCCCAGTCCCTACGAAAAAGATCTGGGTAACCACGTGAATAAATGTTTTTCTTAACGGCATCTCTTTACCATTCAGGGCATTCTTAATACTAACCGGATGATAATGACGTTGAAGAAAGTACCAAATAATTGTAGCAATTATCCCCCCTATTAGCACTGAGACAAATCGATGAAGAGGAAAAATATTAATATTAACTGGAATCTTATTTGTCTCGTTAAAGTTTAAAAAATAGTGCTCTGTTAAATCTAGAATAGCGCTAAGGATCAATGAGCTAAAACCAACGACTATTCCAAGAACAACCGTTGCAACAGCTAATGGAGTGTTCTCTTGCGTTTCTTTCATCTTCTCGTCTCCTCGTATTATATAAATCAGTCCTTACGGATTTTGATACTTTACTACTTGCTTTCTGGTCACTGCATGATAACCTCTAATCATCATTGGCGTTGGTCAACTGGTATAGGTTATCGTCTCCTGTAGTTTTAACTACTTAATTAGTCTGCCGCCCAGGCAATCAGCTAATTTACGAACTCACATGCTGTATCGATTAGTGAATCAACTAATTCTGAGTAGGATTAGGTGTAGCTTTGATTCGCTAACCAATGAAATACTGATACTTGCGAGGATGTCTTTAGCGATTGTAATTAGGGGTTATCATGCAGTGATCAGATTAAGACCAGTAAATTTTAATGAAAGGAGGCCATTCCAATGAAACTATTTGTCGGTATTGACGTTAGCTCAAAAGATCTTGTGACTTCAATAATTTCCGAGGTAACTTTGTCAATGATTTGAAAGGCGCAACTGAATTAAAGAAACAGATTATTAACACGGCGAATTCAAATCAAATTGACCAAATTATTATCGGAATGGAAGCTACTTCCATTTATAGTTTTCACCTAGCAATGTTCTTTCAAGAAGACATTGATCTGAAAGCTTTTAATACTCAATCAGTCGTCGTTGATCCCAAGAAAACTAAACGTTTTCACGATGTTTTCGCTGAAGACAAAAATGATTAAATTGATGCTTATTACATTGCAGATTACTTACGTGTTGGTCATTATTCGATTGGAATTGTTCGTCAAGAAAATTACATTGCTCTTCAGCGCTTAACCCGTTCTAGATATGAGATTGTTCAAAGCCTGGTTCGAGCTAAACAACACTTTATTGAAAACTTATACTATAAGCTCAATAAGCTTGTTATCTCTGATGAACTTAATACTTCTATATTTGGTTCAACCATGATGCAGTTATTAACTGAAGATCTGACTACTGATGACTTACTCAATATTTCAATCAATGATTTAACCGACTATTTGGCTGAACACGGTCGAGGTCGCTTCGCAGACCCCGAAGCTTTAGCGAAAACGATTCAAAAGGCTGTTCGGTCTTCGTACCGGCTAGATAAAGTCGTAGCTAATTCGGTTGACGCGGTTCTCTCTGTCTATGCTGAAGAGATTAAGGCATTTCAAAAGATGATTAAGGATCTCGATAAGTCAATTGAGAAAGTCGTTAAAGTAACTGATGATGAACAAATTCTGCGCTCAATTCCCGGTATCGGACCAGTCTATGCAGCTGGTATTTTAGCTGAAATTGGTCAAATCGATCGATTTGACAACGAAGCTAAATTAGCTAAATATGCTGGGCTTTCCTGGAGAGAAAAGCAATCGGGAAGTTACACTAGTGATAACACACCGTTAAAGAGAACTGGTAATACCTATCTTCGTTATTACTTGGTTGAAGCTGCCAACCTAGTTCGAACGCACGATCCAGTCTTTGGCGAGTATTATCAGCGTAAATACAAAGAAGTAAAACACACTCCTTCTAAATGAGCCCTCGTTCTTACCGCACGTAAATTAATCAGGGTGATTTACTTCCTACTCAAAAATCACCAAATTTATCAAGAAAAGAGGTAATTGGTATAGGAAGATAAAATGATTTTCGACGCTTAGTTTTAAAATCACCTTGGAACCAAGGCTTATTTAAGTACGCCAAAAATCTGGTCAAAGCAATTAAGCCAGTGGTAATTCCATCTTGACTTATTACCACATGACTATAAAAATAAATCAACTTCCAGTGTATCACGGATGAATGTAAAAAGATAACAACAATCTCTCACTATGTTGAATATTATGTAAACTAAAATAAGACCGAAGAATTAGCGCTAAACTTCTTCCTCGGTCTTATCTTCTATCTCAGATTATTGTTGGACATATGTTTGTGTTTGGGGATTAAATTCAAATGTTAATTTTTGATCATTTAATTCTACAAAGATCTTCCGGTAATTTTTATCATAACCATTATGAGCCATATCTATTGTTACTCTATTTTGAGAAGCCTTGATTTGATAAAGGTTGTATTCACCACTTTGATAAGCAAAGTCAAGGCCGTTATCTTGGTAATGAGTATATGAGGCATGTTGTCCATATAAGCGGAAGGTCATTGTTTCATTAGGTTCATCACTAATATGACTTACTTCAGGGCCCCATGGAATAATCGTATTCTTTTTAACGAATAGCGGTAACTTATCAATTGGCGCTTCTACTAAAATTGACCGCTTACCTGCATATTCAACACCGTTCCAAAAGTCAATCCACTCCCCTGCTGGCAAGTAGACTGCTCGTGTATTTTGGCCTTCTTGAACTACTGGAGCAACTAGTAATTCATCGCCAACCATATATTCATCGTTCATTGTCCGAACAGTAGGATCCTGATCGTAGTTTAATACTAACGGACGCATTATTCCGAGCCCATTCTTTGTCTCCTTGTAACAAAGATCGTATAAGAATGGAATAAAACGATATCTTAACTTTAAATACTTCCGGTAGATTGAGAGCGTTGGTTCACCGAATACCCAAGGTTCTTGTTCACGGGTTCCCATTGAAGCGTGATTGCGATAGAGAGGACTAAATAAGGCTGCCTCAATCCACCGTGTTAGCATTTCGGCCGTCGCATCTGCACCAAATCCACCAATATCAGTTCCCGCAAAGGTAAAGCCACTCATTCCTAAATTACATAGTTGAGGAATCATCATTTGTAGATGAGGCCACAAACTTTGGTTATCACCTGTCCAGACGGTTGAATACTTTTGCGTTCCCGCATAAGCAGCCCGGGTAATGACATAAGGTCGTTTATGACTGTATTTCTTTAATCCATTGTAAGTAGCCTTTGCCATATTATGCCCGTAAACATTATGCAATTTCTTATGGGTAGAAGGGTATTTCCCGTCACTAAAGACAATATTATCAGGAATTTCACCTTCAAATGATGCTGGTTCGTTCATATCGTCCCAAATTCCCGCCGTTCCGGTATCAACAAGGTATTTACAATTATCAGCCCACCATTGTTGTACCTCTTCTCGGCCAAAGTCAGGAAAAACAGCATCGCCAGGCCAAACCTTATTAACATAAACGGTCCCATCAGGATTCTTAACAAAGTATCCTTTCTTAATTCCCTCTTTATAAATTTTATACTTTTTATCTTGCTTAACACCGGGGTCAATAATCGGCATTACTCTAAAGCCTTGGTCTCTTAATCTTGAAACAAATGCTTGAGGATCAGTAAACTTTTCTTTGTTCCAAGTAAATACACGGTAACCATCCATATAGTCAATGTCAAAATGAATCACGTCACAAGGAAGATCATTTTCTCGCAGTTTAGTCGCAATCTCTTGAACTTTTTCAGGACTTACACTATATCCCCAACGCGATTGCTGATAACCAAGCACCCATTTTTGTGGCAATGGAACGCGCCCAGTAAGGTAAGTATAATTTGTAACAATATCGCTCAAGTGCGGACCACCGATAATGTAATAATCAAGGTTACCGGCGACTGCGGAATAAAAGTAGTAATTAGCATTTTCTTTTCCTAAATCAAGATGGCTCCGATAAGGATTATCAAAGAAAAGACCGTATGGGTGACCGTTCTTCAAGCCTAACATGAAAGGAATAGATTTATAAAGCCGGGTAAAACTTTCTACTTGAGGTGCTGGATTATCAGTATTCCAGTTATCGTATTCGTAGCCACGTTTATTCAAGTACCCAGTTTTATCACCAAGACCATATATCTGTTCATCAGTGGCTAAAGATTTAATTACTTCAAAATATGTCTTATCTTGGTCACTTCCACCAGCAATATCATGACCTTCGGCAGCAACTAATTTTGCATGGGCCTTATCTAATCCACGGTCAATCGGTGTTCGCTTACCCTGATAATCAATAACTAATGGATGACCCTCCTTGTCATATACATTCATTTTCTCGTTGTCGTATATTTTTACAATTAACGCTGCCGTAGTTAATTCAAGATGGTCACCATGATCTAAGACTGTAAAATTAGTTTTAATTGTTTTATTGCCTTCAATAGCATATGATGCTCCTTTTTCACCGTGATCTTGAAATACTCGAATGATTTCAGGCGTAATAACTGATAAAACAATAGCACTGTTTTGATAATTAATCGTAATCTTTTGATCAACAATTGCATATCCACATAATTGGTTATTCATTAAAATCGTCCTTCCTCTTTTTTACTTTTATTGTATCGCATTTATTTTAAATGTAAACGTTTTCGTGGAGGGAGGATAACTTTTTAAGAATAAATGGGATATAATTAAATGTAATAATGAATATGAATGAGGCCTATAAATAATGCATAAAAAAGCACAAATCGGATTCGGACTTTTTTGTTGGATTTTATTCGGAGTATTACTCTTTAATGTTTTAACTAAATCTCCATTTGTTCGTTTAATCGATGTAGGTGGCTTTGATCTGACTGCCCCAGTGTCTAAGTTTAAGACTACTATCCTGACCGAATTAACCTTTATGGGTGACCCAGTTACAGTCGGCATTATAACAATCGGCTTAATGCTCCTGTTATGGCGTCGCGGAAGAGCAACTGATAGTGTTTGGTATGGCATGTTACAATTTATTGGTTACTGTTTAGTTATCCTCATCAAGTATAGTGTTACTCGTCTCCGTCCTTCCTTTCGGTTAATTGATGTTAGTGGATATAGTTTCCCAAGTGGGCATACTTTTTCAACTGCTATTTTCACTTTTACGATCCTAGCCCTCCTTTTACCCTATTGTAAAGTTAAATGGCAGAGGGTAATCTTAGGAATCGTCGGCGCTCTATGGATCATTATTATTATGTATTCGCGAGTTTATTTACGAGCTCATTTTACTTCCGATGTGATCGGGGCCTTTTTATTAGCTAGTGGATGGTGGTTATTAGCTAATAGTCAGCGCGCTATTTTCTTTCATTGGTTACAAAAACCAGTCAATAAAGTCTAACTATCAAAACACTGAGCTGTAATCAATGAGCAATTATAGCTCAGTGTTTTGCTGTTTTATTACTATTTCTGGGTCAACTAAGATGGCCTTTATAGAGCATAATAAAACCCTCTTTGGCGATATCCGAACTCTAATTCAACTTCATTTCCATTGATTTTTATAGTAAGACGTGCCGTAAAAACGTGCTTCTTAAAATCACTTGCTTTATTTTTGAAGACCGGGGTAATAATTTCATTTTGTTCTGTCATACATAAAAATCTCCTTACTGATGATAGTCTCAGTATAGAAGATCCGGGGTAGCTAGAGCTAGACGTACTGTTATTGACTGCTTACCCTTAGACTTCCTTCAGATTCCACCTCACGGTGGACACCCTTGTCCTCAGCTCATGGTTCCGACTACTACGGCCCATAGCGGACTTTCACCACCTAGCTAATACCCATGCCGTGCGCACTAAAAAAAGGACATGCACCGTTAAAACGATACACATCCTTTTACTACTGCGCGGCAACGTCCTATCCTTGCAGGGAGCGATCCCCCAACTACTTTCGGCGTGTTGAAGCTTAACTTCTGTGTTC